>Ga0209577_10000251_pt1 | contig 54337 bp, 45 predicted proteins | sample GraSoiAngelo_109_FD_185874 | JGI IMG/M metagenome (GOLD analysis project Ga0209577, IMG submission 185874) | Grasslands soil microbial communities from the Angelo Coastal Reserve, California, USA - 14_0903_12_20cm (SPAdes) (version 2) | ecosystem: Environmental > Terrestrial > Soil > Grasslands... | reverse complement strand
TGCCCCTCGGGTTGGGACTCCTCGGGCTCGGCGCCGACGGCCACACCGCGTCACTGTTTGGCACGGCGGACCTGGAACGCGCGCGCGGACACCTGGCGATCGCCGTGCACCGCCCGGACGGGATGTCAGCGGTGAGTGTGACGCCGGATTTCCTCGCGCGGGTGCGGGAGCCGGTGTTCGTGGTCGCGGGGAGCGGCAAGCACCTGGCCGTAGCGGCCCTGATCGCGCAGGATCCAAACCTGATCGCCTGGCGCGCGGTGCAGGGATGCCCGCGTGTGGAGCTGTGGGTGCACGACGCCAACGCCGCCGACCTGCTGCCTGCCGCCGGGGCCCCGGCGAATCGCCGATGAGCACGCCCGCGCCGCATGTGGTCCCGCTGTTCGCCACGCCGTTCGGCGTGGTGTCGCTGCCGGAGGCGCAGACGCTCAATCCCGCACTCGCTGCGCTGTTCGCCGAGCGCGCAACCGCGCAATGGCGCGATCCGCTCGCCCCCCAGGGGGCGCTCACCTTCCGCAGTCGTGCAGACCTCACCGACTGGCCCGAGGAGCCGGTGCGGCAGGCGATCAGCGGGATGCTGGCGGGCGTGGGTTCGGTCGCCGCGTCGATCAATGAACTCGGCACCGAGCAGTTCGCGGCGCTGCGCGTCCAGGCACGCGCGTGGTTCACCATAGTCAGGTCCGACGGCTGCGTGCCCCCGGCGAGCTATCCGAACACCTCCTGGCTTGCGCTGTACTGCGTGACGGCGCCTGCGCCCGCGAAGGCGCGCTTCGACAGCGGCGTGTTGAGGATGCACGAGTCGCGCCCTGGGCCGATGTTTCAGGACGCGACCCACAGCGGTATCCGCGTTCCGTACCGGCCGGGTCACTACGCCTGGCGGCCGGTCCCGGGGCAGATGGCGGTCTTCCCGGCCGCGATCACGCACGAGATTGCGATGGTGCGCGCAGCGGGTGCACTCGTGATAGTGACCGCGCGCATCCGCTTCGTCGCCTCCGATCATCAAGCGTGGATGCCACCGTGGTGAGCGCGGCGGTAAGGCTCAGCCCTATATTCGCAGTCCCGCTCGGCGAGGCGCGGCTCGTGCCGTGCGAGCGCCTGAACCGTGAGCTCGAGGCGCTGTTTCTCGCCCGCGAGACCGACGAGCACCGCAATCCCATGCCGAGCCACATCCCGCAGGAGGAAGTGTTCGAGAGCCGCTTCAACCTTTTCCGCTGGCCCGAACCGTGCGTACAGGAGCTGCGGAAGTTCATGCTCGATACCGTGGCCGAGACCGTGCTGCAGGCGTCGACAGTGAGCGCGCAGGACTTCACGAACCTCAAGTTTCACAACCACACCTGGTTCCACGTGACCCGTCACGCCGGATCTTTCGTGTCCCACAACCACCCGATGGCCTCCTGGTCAGCGGTTTACTGCGTCCGGGTCGGGGAGGTTCCGCCCGATCAGCCCGGGAGCGGGCTGCTGCGTCTCTTTGACCCCCGCCCCGGGGCAAACGCCTACCTGGATCCCGGCAACGCGCAGCTGCACGCGAGCTTCAGGTTGAGCCCGCTCGAGGTTCGCCTCGAGGAGGGGCAGGTCATCGTGTTCCCGTCGTACGTGTTTCATGAAGTCACTCCGTTTTACGGGCGTGACACCCGGATTACGGTCGCGACCAACTGCTGGTTCGCTTAGGGTCGCGCATGCGGCACGCGAGGGCTACTGTTGTACTGATACAACAAGCCGGCGGCAGAGCGCGATTCGTCGGAAAAATGGCTGAAGAAAGCCGGTCATTTCTTTGCACGGCTGTTGAGCCCGTGTAGTATTTATGCCATAAGCACGCGGCCTCGCGCCGCGGCCTCCGCGACTCGACAGGATGATGCCTGCAAGAGTGCGGATAGAACGCGCTTATCTGAATTGGGAGTTACACGAATGACGAATCCAAGTCGAAACGTGCGGAACGCGGTTCGTCTGGCGCTCGCCGCATGCGCGAGCTCAGCGAGCGGCCCGCTCGTCTACGCGCAGGCTGCACCCGCGGCAGCGCCTGCGCCGGTCGAGGAGGTCGTGGTCACCGGCTCGCGCCTGCTACAGGCTCCGAATGACATCTCCATCAGCCCCATCACCACCGTGACGGCAGTAGACATCCAGCAAACCGGGCTGGTGCGAACTGAGGACGTTCTGCAGAATTTGCCCTCCATCAGCACGGAATCCCCTTCGGGCAACTCCATCAGCACCATCGGCATCAATACGGTCAGTGTGCGCGATCTCGGCTCGCAGCGCACCCTGGTGCTGATCAACAACCGGCGCATGAATCCGGGCGGCGCGGGCGGGGTCACCGGTCCAGGCGGCTTTGCCAACTCGGCCGACTTGAACCAGATCCCGGCGCAGCTGATCGAGCGCGTCGATGTGCTCACCGGTGGCGCCTCCGCAGTTTACGGTGCCGATGCAGTCGCGGGTGTCGTCAACTTCGTGCTCAATACGCACTACGAAGGCGTGAAGCTTGACACTGACTACAGCTTCAACAATCACAAGAACGACAACGCCCAGTACCTCGGCTTCCTGCGAGACTCGGGCAACCCGATTCCGCCCAGCACGGTCAATACCGGCCAGAATCGATCACTGTCGCTCATCATGGGCGCGAATTTCGCAGACGGCCGTGGCAACGGCACGGCGTATGCGACCTATCTCAATTCCTCTCCGGCGGTGGGGTACCAGTTCGACCATGCCGGCTGCACCCTCAACGGCGGCTCGAGCGACGTAACCGTCCCGCCCATCTGCGGCGGCTCATCGACCAGCGGTCACGGCCGGTTCCTCTTGGAAGGCCTGGTCGGCACCAAAGTCACGAGACTCCTCAACGACGCGGTCGATCCGACGACTGGGCTGTTCCGGGCGTACAAGTCCTCCCTGGACTCCTACAACTACGGTGCGCTCAGCTACTTTCAGCGCGGCGCAGAGCGCTGGACCGCGGGCGCGTTCGTGCATTACGACGCGAGCGAGCACGCCAGCGTCTATTCCGAGACCATGTATGCGCGCAATACCTCGACCGCGCAGTATGGCCCGAGCGGCGCATTCGCCTTCACGCAATTCCAGACGGCCTGCAACAACCCGCTGCTGACGGCACAGCAGGTCAGCCTCATCTGCACGCCGAGCAATCTCGCGGAAAATCAGGCGCTCTTCGGCGGCAGCGGCACCCAGTTCACCATGCTGGTCGGTCGGCGCAACGTCGAAGGCGGCGGGCGGCAGGACAATTACAGCTCCAACTCGATTCGCCAGGTGCTGGGGGTCAAAGGCCCGATCAACGATGTCTGGACCTACGACGCCTACGCTCAGGTCGGCATCACCCAGTTCGAGGATCAGGAGGCGAATTTCCTCGGCACGCCGCAGATTGCGGAGGCCCTCAACGTGGTGCCCAACCCGGCGACGAACGGCGTCCTGGGCGTACCTGCCGGCGCCCCGGTGTGCGCAGCGGCGCTCAGTGGCGCCGATCCGACCTGCGTCCCCTGGAACATCTGGCAGAAGGGCGGCGTGACGCAAGCGGCGCTGAATTTCCTGTCGGTGCCTGCGAGCTACACGGCAAAGGCCACGGAGTACGTGGCCGACAGCTCAGTCACGGGTGACCTGGGCAAGTACGGGGCCAAGCTACCCTCGGCAAACAGCGGGCTGAACGTGAACGTGGGCGCGGAATACCGGCAGGAGAGCTACGTCTTCGACCCGGACTTCATATACAAGAACGGCTTCCAGTCCGGCGGCGCCCCCTCCAGGGCGGTCAACGGCGCATTCCGTGTCTGGGAGGGGTTCACGGAAATGCGGCTGCCGCTGCTCGATGAGAAGCCGGGAGCGTACCTGCTGTCGCTCAACGCGGGCTATCGATACTCGAGCTACACCCTCGGGTTCAACACCAACACCTACAAGCTCGGCCTCGAGTGGGCGCCGGTTCAGGACGTTCGCATTCGCGGCGGCTACAACCGCGCCGTGCGCGCGCCGAGCATCGGCGAGCTCTTCCAGCCGGCCGCGGTCGGTTCGGGCGGCACGGCCGATGCGTGCTGGGGGTCTACACCGGTGTATTCGCTGGCCCAGTGCGAGCGCACGGGTGTGACACCCGCGCAGTACGGCAACATCCTCGCCAACCCGGCTGCGCAGATCAACACGCAGACGGCAGGCACTTCCACCCTCGTTCCGGAAGTCGCCGACACCTACACCTTCGGGATCGTGTTCCAGCCGCAGTCAATTCCCGGCCTGGTGGCATCGGTCGACGCATTCAACATCAAGATCGAGCAAGGGATCACCGAGCTGCCATCGAATACGGTCATTGCCGATTGTGCGCTCACGGGTCATTTCTGTAATGAGATTCACCGCGGCGCGATCGACGGCTCGCTGTGGTTCAACACCAACGAGTTCATTAACACGCCGCAGCAGAACATCGGCGTGATCTTGACCAAGGGCGCGGACCTGACGGCGCACTACCGGTTGAACATCGGCGGAGCGGGCAGGCTGAGCTTCGGTCTCACCGGAACCTACGTTCGGAACTTCGATGTCCAGCCCGTGCCGACCCTGCCGGCGTATGACTGTTCCGGCCTCTGGGGAAGCACCTGCGGGGCGCCGCTGCCGAAGTGGCGTCACGTCCTGAGCACGACCTGGGGAACGCCGTGGGCGGGGCTGGACGTGACCTTGCGGTGGCGCCTGATCGGCAAGGCGACCGTGGACCGTTCGAGCTCGGATCTGCTGCTCGCCCAGGCGTTCTATCCGTACACCGCCCACATTCCGAATTACAACTACATTGACCTGGCGGCCGCCATCCCGATCGGGCGCAACGTCGACTTCCGGCTGGGCGTGAACAACATTGCGGACAAGAATCCGCCGCTCATCCTCAACGGCACCTTCTCGGACTGCCCGAATACCAGCTGCAACGACAACACCTGGGTGGGCACTTACGACACGCTGGGACGCTATATCTACGCTCACCTGAGCGCGAAGTTCTGAGCGCAGCGCTTATCCCGACTCATCACGGCGGGCTTGAAGCCCGCCGTTTTTTTGGCGCGCCGGCCGGGTGCGCTGTGCACGTGGGCCTCAGGCCGTGTTCTGGCATCATGCTTGGATGGCACGCAACCTCGAGGCCGACCAGGCGATGCTGGCCACGGTTCTGGCGCATGCGCAGAACCGCGACATCCAGCGTGCCGCGGCGATCGCCGAGCAAGCGCTCGCGGATGGATTCGAGCATCCGCTGCTGCTCAACGTATTGGCGACCCGCCTCGAGGAGCAAGGCAAGCTCGATGACGCCGTTCGTCTGCTCGAACGAGCGGTCAGCCTGGCTCCGGAGGACGTCCCGGCGCGCAATGCGCTCGCGCTGTGCCTGCAGCGCAGCGACCGGCCGGCGGAGTCTCTGTACCATGCCGAGACCCTCCTCAAGAGCCATCCGGAGCTCGCCTACGCGCACGCGAACAAGGGCAACGCCCTGATCGCGCTCGGCCTCCTGCAACAGGCGCAGGCGAGTCACCTGCGTGCGCTGCAGCTCGATCCGGGCAACCTCGCGGCCATGGGCTCGCTCGCCTCGATTGCCACGCATCACGGCAAGCACGGGCAGGCGCGGCGCTGGGCCGAGCAGCTGCTGTCGCGGGTGCCGGGCTTTCCCGATGCCGTGCTGAGCCTCGCGGCGGCTGAGCTGGCGGACGGCTCGACCTGGGGCGCGGAGAAGCTGCTTCGCGAGCTGCTCGCCGACCGGCGCGCGGGAGCGACCGATCGGGCGCGCGCGCACGGGCTGCTGGGTGATGTTCTCGATGCCGCAGGCCGCTACAACGAGGCGTTCGACCAGTACAGCACCTGCAATCAGGCCTTGCGGCAGATTCATCGGCGCTCTGGCGAGGGGACCAGCCTGCTCGAGTACGCGCGCGCTCTCACCGACGCGCTGGCGCAAGTGGCGCCACGGTGGCCCCGGCACGCGGGGCCCGCCCTGCGGCCTGCGCCTGGCGATCCCGCGCAACACGTGCTGCTGATGGGGTTTCCGCGCTCCGGTACGACGCTGCTCGAGGTGCTCCTCGACGGCCATCCGCAGGTGGTCAGCCTGGAGGAGCACGAGCTGCTGACCGAGGGCGTGATGAGGTTCATGCGCGAGCCGCTTGATCTTACCCCGCTCGCGAGCGCAGAAGAGTCCGAGCTGCGCGCATTGCGAGATGCGTACTGGGAGCGGGTGCGCCTCGCTGGGGTCCAGATCGCGGGCAAGACATTCGTCGACAAGTATCCGATGAATACATTGAAGCTGCCGCTCATTGCGCGTCTGTTTCCGCGCGCCAGGATCCTGTTCGCCTGGCGCGACCCGCGCGATGTGGTGCTGAGCTGTTTCCGACGGCGCTTCAGGATGAACCCGGCGATGTACCAGATGCTCACTCTGGGCGGTGCGGCTCGTTTATACGACGCGGTCATGGACTTTGCCGAGCGTGCCAGGCCGCTGCTCGGCCTCGAGTGGCACGAGGTGCGCTACGAGCGGCTGATGGCTGATCTTGCTGCCGAGATGCGTGCCGTCTGCAGTTTTCTCGGGCTCGAGTGGAGCCCTGCCATGCAGGACTTCGCCGCGCGCGCGCAGGCGACCCAGCGAGCGACTCCGAGCACCGCGCAGCTCGCGCGCGGTCTCGATCCGTCCGGAGTCGGACACTGGCGACACTACCAGGCGCCGCTCGAGTGGGTTCAGCCGGTGCTCGAGCGCTGGATCAAGCGGCTGGAACGCGATGGCTGAAGCGGCGGCGAGGCGCGCGGGGCGGGCACGGCCGGCGGCTTTTGGCCCGGAGCGCCAGCGTCTATTTCGTGCGTTGCACGCGGTAGGTGTGGCGTGAGGGCGTCGTCATCAGGAACGAGCCAAGCGCGGCGCGCCGGATCGTCACCGCGTCACCGGCATTCAGGCGCGCATCCGCGTCCTTGACGGTCCAGGACTGCCCGTTATCGAGCGATACCAGTACGCTCCCCTGGCGATCCACGCTGAGCCCGGTCACCACCGCGCCGATCTGCTGCGGACCCGGCTCGCTGACAAGCGTGCGCCTGATCACTCCGAAGCTCGCCGCGTCGTCCGGCTTGCTCGCGGGGCGCGCGGCTACGGCTGGGGCACCCTGCGGCTCCGGCGACTTAGGTTTCGCCCGCGCGTCGTAGCAGGCGAGCCGCTCGTCGGACGCCGCGATGCGGGCGCAGAACAACGCGTCGTAGCAGGCGAGTCGCTCGTCGGCCGCCGTGATCACGGCGCAGCGCGCCATGTCGTTCGCACTGCCCGGCGGCGCGGCGCAGCCGAGCCCCGGAACCCCGACGGCCAGGCTATTAATCCACAGGAAGACGCGCGAGGCGCGCGGGTTGCCGCTCATAGGGTCTTCGCCGCTGGCAGCGCGTAGTGACGCACGTGGATTTCGGTTGCGGTCTGTACCAGTTCACGCTCGGCGGCACTGAGCAGCGGGTTCCAGATGTCGAAGATCAGGATCGCGCGCGGTGTGTCCGACAGATTCCACGCCTCGTGCTGGATCGTGTCATCGAACACCCACGCCTGCCCCGGCAGCCACTCTCTGGTCGTCGCCCCGACCCGAAAGCCGCAGCCGGGCGGCACGATGAGCGGCAGATGCACCGTGAGGCGTGTGTTCGTGACGCCGGTGTGGGGCGGAATTCGGGTATTGGCATCAAGGATCGAGAAGAACGCCGTCGGTGCGCGCGCCTCGATGCGCGGTCGCAGCGGTACCGCCTCGAGCACCCGCGCGGTCACCGGGCAGCGTGCGATGTGACCGGCATGGGGCTGACTCTGGTTCCACAGGAAATAGGCGCTCCAGCGGCGCGAGCGGTTGAGCTCGCGAAACTGATCGAGCGGCATGTCGGGCGGAAAATCGATATAGGGTTGGAGCCCTTCACGGTCTGCGGCCAGCACGCGCAGCAGCTCGGCACGGATCTGATCGGCGGCCGCCTCGACCGCTTCCAGCCACGGAAAGTCCGCGCGCTCAAAGAATTCGATCGCCGGCAGTTCCGGAAAATACATCCAGGTCGGCTGCGAATAAAAGATCGACCGTCTGCCCAGCAGCGCTTCGAGGCACAGGTCAACCCGTCGCTGGCGCCCACCACCGTGTCGCTCGCGGACCGCCGCCAGCGGCCCTTCGAGCTCGGCGGCGAGCGCCGCGTAGTCGGCCTCGACCAGCGCCTTGGCGTGGCTCAACGCCTCGCGGACGGCGGGCGCAGCGTCGGCGCCGGACGGGATGCAGGCGAGTGCGTTCTGGTAGGTGCGCGCCGCGCCGCGCACATCGCCCGACTGCTCGAGGTAAGCGCCCTTCTGCAGGAGTGCACTGAGGTGGCGTGGCTCGAGCTGCAGCGCCTTCTCGAGGGCGTCCATCTCCTCGGCGCGCCGCCCCAGCGCCTTGAGACTGCTCGCCAGGTTGGCCCACAGCGACGGGTGCCTGGGGTCCGCATCCGTCGCCCGCACGAACAACGCGTACGCCTGCTCCGCCGCTCCACGGCCGAGCATGAGCACCCCGAGCTCGTTGAGCACGCCGGGATGATTCGGAGCCTGGTGCGCCAGGCGCACCAGCAGCTGCTCGGATTCCGCGGCTCGCCCGGCCGCGGCTTCCGCCCGGGACGCTTGCAGGATCCGCGTGATGGTCGCGTCGTCCAACGGTGCAGGTAGTGCGGTGTTCACGGTTGTCCCCGGAGAGCCCTCGAGGCTCTCGCGGTGATTGTAGTCTCAGTGGCCACGCCGGCTCACGCGTGGATCGCTGACGGCTCGATGGGACTCGCCGGTGACGTTGACTGACTTGGACGGGTCAGCTTAGATAGGTTGCCCGCCGCGCGAGCGCACCCGGGCACCTCCCGTGCGGCGCGCGGCGGGCGCTCTGCAATCCTGTCGTTCCCGGAGTGCTCAATTGACAGCGAGTGCCCATGCCGACCTCGAGCTGATGCGTGCGTCGCTGCTGCTCGATTCCGACCCGGCAGGGGCCGCGCAACGGGCGACCGACATTCTCGCACGCTCACCGCGCCACACCGAGGCGAGCCTGCTGCTCGCCACCGCCCAGCGCAAGGCCGGTGATCCGGCCGCCGCGGCTCGCCTGCTCGAATCCCTGGCACGGGACCAACCCGAGTCGGCATTCATGCAGCTCGAGCTGGCGCGGGCCTACGCGGCTGACGGCCGCAACGCCGCGGCGCTGGCGGCACTGCGGCGTGCGGTCGCGCTCGATGCAGAGCTCGCCGATGCGTGGCGGGAGTTTGCAGCGCAGCTGTTCGCCGCCGGCGAGATTTCCGAGGGTGACCGCGCCGACGCGCGCTACCGCAGCTTGGTACGCGAGCCACCCGAGCTCGGCGATGCCCGCGTCGCGCTGGCGAACAAGCGCCTGCAAGCGGCCGAGACAATCCTGCGCCGCCATCTGCTGAGCGCACCGCATGACGAAGTGGCACTCCGGATGCTCGCAGATGTACTGCTTCGGCGGGAAGACCAGGACGAAGCTGAACGGTGCCTGAGGAAGTGTCTCGCGCTCGCGCCGGGCTATGCCGCTGCGCGCCTTGATCTGGCGCACGTGCTGTATGCCCAGCAGCGGATCGTCGAGTTGCTGCCGATGGTGGAGCGGCTGCTCGCATCACAGCCCGACAACGTTGAATACCTCAGCTTCAAGGCAGCGGCGCTGCGACTTGTCGGCCGCAACGACGAGGCCATTGCGCTCATGGAAGGGGTCGTCGCGACCCACCCTGACAATGATCAGGCGTGGGTTCTCTTCGGCAATTTACTGCGCGAGGTCGGCCAGCAGACAAGGGCGATCGCCATGTATCAGCGGGCGCTCGTGGCACGACCCGGGTGCGGTCGCGCGTATGCAAGCCTCGCAAATCTTAAAACCTTCCGTTTCGACAGAGGCGATATCCAGGCGATGCGCGACCAGCTTGCGCGCAGTGCCATGGATGACGAGGATCGGCTGCATACCGAGTTCGCACTGGGCAAAGCGCTCGAAGATGCCGGCGAGTTCGCGGCGTCTTTCGAGCACTATGCTCGCGGCAATGCACTCCAGCGCGCGCTCATCTTCTACGATCCGCGGGCGGTAACGGCGGAAATCCACCGGCATGTGGCCCTCTACACGGCCGGTTTCTTTGCCGAGCGTCGCGGCTGGGGAAGCCTGCAGCGGCAGCCGATTTTCATCGTCGGAGTGCCGCGCTCGGGATCGACCCTGCTCGAGCAGATGCTGGCCAGCCACTCGCAGGTCGAAGGCACGCACGAGTTGTCGGACATCGCCGCAATCGCGTTCCAGCTGTGGAGCGATAGTAGTGGCGCCGAGCGGCTGAACTACCCGCAGCCGGTTGCTGCGCTCGATCAGCGGGGGATCGAGGCGTGCGCCGCGGGTTACCTGTCGCGTACTCAGCCGTACCGACCTCTGGGCAGACCCCACTTCGTCGATAAGATGCTTGGAAACTTCGGCCATATCGGTTTCATCCACCTGATGTTTCCACACGCGGCGATCATTGACGTGCGGCGTCACCCGCTCGCCTGCGGCTTTTCCTGCTATAAGCAGCTCTTCATCCGCGGCCAGAAATTCAGCTACGACTTGCGGGAGTTGGGGCTTTACTATCGCGATTACATTACGCTCATGGAGCATTTCGATTCGGTTCTTCCGCGCCCGGTGCACCGCGTGCACTACGAACAGCTCATTTCCGATCCCGAGGGTGAGTTGCGAAAGCTGCTCGACTACTGCGGGCTACCGTTCGAAGAGCAGTGCCTGCGGTTCTACGAGAATCCGCGAGTCGTGCACACGATCAGCTCGGAACAGGTCCGCCAGCCGATTTACACCGAGAGTGTGGATCAATGGCGCCACTATGAAGCGTGGCTCGGCCCGCTACGGGAGGCGCTCGGCGACCTGGTGGAACGTTACCCGAGCTTCCCTCGCACTGCGACCTGAGTCCGCGCGCGGATGACCAGCACAGCCACGCTCGCACGGGCGCTTACGCTGCAAAACGAGGGCCGCGTCGCCGAGGCCGTGGCGATGTATCGCGAGCTGCTCGCCCGCGAGCCTCTCGATGGGGATGCGCTGCATCTCCTGGGCGTCGCCGTGGCGAGACTCGGGCAGACGCAGGAGGCCGTGCGGTTGATCGGTGCGGCGGTGCAGCTGCAACCCTCCAACGCCGCGGCGCGCACCGACCTCGCCAATGCCCTCAGCGCCAACGGCAGCCACGCGGAAGCTCTACCGTGCTACGACCGCGCGCTCGCCCTGCAGCCCGATTTGGCGCGGGCATACCGCGGCCGCGGCGCCGCGCTCCTGGCCTTGGGTCAACCCGAAGCCGCTCAGGCGAGTTTCCGCGAAGCGCTGCGGCTGGCACCCGGCGACGATCAGGCGCTCAACGCCCTGGGCGTGGCACTCGAGCGTCTCAGTCGCCCTGACGAAGCGCGGCAGTGCTTCAGCCGAGCGATCACGCTCAATCCGGCCAATGTCGACGCACACCATAACCTCAGCCTCATCGAAGCCGCGGCGGGTCGGCACGCGGAGGCGCTGATGCACATCGAGCGCGCGCTCGCTTTGCAACCGCTTCATCCGGCACTGCACACCAACCGCGGTACCGAGTTGCTCGCCCTGGGCCGGCCTGCCGAGGCGGTCGAGAGTTTCGACCGGGCGGTCGGCAGTTCGGGTGCCGGAGCCGCCCCGCACCACAACCGCGGGCTCGCGCTGGCGAGCCTCGGGCGGCACGCCGAGGCCCTCGCGAGCTTCGAGCGCGCGCTCGCGCTGGCACCGGAGGCTACTTCGACTCACCTGTGGCGGGGAAAGATGTGTCTGAAGCTCGGCCGGCCTGCCGAGGCGCTCGCGAGCTTCGACCGGGCGGCGCAGCTGGCGCCGCAGCAGTTTGATGTGCACTTTCAGCGCGGTGTCGCACTCGCATTGCTGGAGCGCCACCACGAATCCCTCGCGAGCTTCTCGACAGCTGTGATTCTCAACCCAGACTCTGCGGAAGCGGTCGGCAACCGTGGCGCGGTGCTGGTGCGGCTGTTCCGTCCCGCCGAGGCGCTGCCGGACTTCGCCCGCGCTGTCGTGCTCAAGCCCGACTACGCCGATGCTTTTCTCAATGCCGGCATCGCCCGGCGCGGCCTCGGGCGTTACCGGGAGGCGCTCGACGATCTCGACCGCGCGCTCTCGATCCGGCCGGAAGATCCGACCGCCGCCTGGATGAAGGCATTGCTGCACCTCGCCCTCGGGGAGTTCCGCGAAGGGTGGCCACTGTACGAGTCGCGCGCGCAGCTGCCGCATGCGCGCCAGCTGCAGCGCACGCTGCCGGGAACACGTTGGACCGGCACCGAGCCGCTTGCCGGCAGGACGCTGCTCGTTTACGCCGATCAGGGACTCGGGGACACGCTGCAGTTCTGCCGCTATATCCCGATGCTCGAGGCGCTGGGCGCGAACGTGGTGTTCGAGGTGCAACCGGTCCTCAAGCCGCTGTTGGGTTCCCTCGCCATGCGGGGCACCCTCATCGGCCGCGGCGAGGCGCTGCCGGAGTTCGACCTGCACATCCCGCTGCTGAGCGTCCCGCTTGCCGTGCGCACCGAGCTCGACTGCATTCCCGGCGGTGTTCCCTACCTGCGCGTCCACCCGGCCGCAATACGCTGGTGGGGCGAGCGGCTGGCCGCTTTGCCTGGCTTGAAGGTCGGGCTCAACTGGTGCGGCAATCCCGAGGCGGAGAAGGTGGCTGCCCTCGAGGCGCGCTCGTTTCCGCTCACCGCGGCAGCAGCGCTGGCGGGCGTCCGGGACGTGAGTCTCGTGTCGCTGCAGAAGGGCGCGGGCGCCGCGCAACTCGCCGAGGTGGCTTTCGGCAGCCGGCTCATGCAACTGGGCGATCCGCATCACATGGGGGCCGAAGAGCTCGCGGCAGAAACCGCGGCGATCATCATGGGGCTCGATGTGGTGATCACCTGCGACACGGCCCTTGCCCACCTGGCCGGTGCGCTCGGCGCGCGCGTGTGGGTGGTCCTGCAAGCGGTGCCGGACTGGCGCTGGCTCATCGGGCGCGAAGACAGCCCCTGGTACCCGACCATGCGACTCTTCCGTCAGCGCGTCGCGGGGGACTGGCCGGAGCTGTTCGAGCGCGTGGCGGCCGCACTTGCGGACTGGCGCGATGCCCGCGCAAACGGTGTGACTTAGTCAGCCCCTGCCCCATGTCCGGTCGCGACCACCCCGTGCTGTCCCCAGCCGACGCGATGCAGCGAGCGGTCCGTGCGCATGAGGTCGGGAACTTCGCTCTCGCCGAGCGGCTGTGCAGCGGGATCCTCGCCCATTACGCAGAGCATTTCGAGGCGCTCAACCTGCTGGGAGTCATCAAGGCGCAGACACGCCGCTCGCAGGAGGCGGCGGCGTTGCTGGAACACGCCGTGGCAGTGCGTCCCGGCAATGCGACCACGCACAACAACTACGCCAACGTTCTGGGAGACCTCGGGCGCTTCCATGAGGCGCTGGAACACTACGATCGCGCACTCGCGCTCGAGCCCGACTATCCCGAGGCCTGCAACAACCGCGGTGGCGCGCTCAGGGCACTAGGCCGCCTCGACGCCGCGCTCGCGAGCTACGAACGTGCGATCGCCCTGCGCCCAACCTATGCCGAAGCGCACTACAACCGGGGTGTGACGCTTCACGATCTCGGACGTCTGGAGGATGGGTTGGAGTGCTATGGGCGCGCGCTCCGGCTCAGTCCCGGGTCTGCCCAAGCGCTCTACAATCAGGGCATCGCGCTGCACGAACTCGGACGCCTGGAGGAAGCGCTGCACAGCTACGGCAGGGCCCTGCAGATCACGCCGACTGCCGAGGCACACAACAATCGCGGCAACGTGCTTCTGGAGCTCGGACGCCGGCACGAAGCCCTGCAGGATTATGAGCGCGCTCTGCAACTGAACGCGGCGCTGCCAGATGCCCACCACAATCGTGGCAACGTGCTGCAGATGCTCAGGCATCCGGAGGAGGCGCTCGCGAGTTTTGAACGGGCACTGCAGCTCAACCCGCAAATGCCTTGGCTGTTCGGCGCGTGGCTTCATGTCAGGCTGCTGCTGTGCGATTGGAGGGGCATCGCGACGGCGATCACCGACCTCACGGCCAGGATCACGCGAGGCCAGAAGGCGACCCGACCGTTCACCGTGCTGGCCGTGAGCGATGCGCTGGCCGTCCAGCGTCGGGCGGCGGAGATCTCCGCGGAGGAAACCACTCGAGTGAGCCGAGCGCTGCCCGCTCTGGCACCGCGGGCCCCGCGCCCGATCATCCGGGTCGGTTACTACTCGGCGGATTTCCGCAACCATGCCATGGCACAACTGATGGCAGGGGTGTTCGAGCTTCATGATCGCCGGCGCGTCGAGCTCACCGCGTTCTCCTTCGGCTCGCACGAGCCGGATCGGATGACCGAACGACTGCGCGGGGCGTTCGATCGATTCCTCGATGTCCGCTCCAGGTCGGACCGTGAAGTGGCACAAGTGTCCCGGGAGCTCGAGATCGACATAGCGGTCGACCTCATGGGCTATACGCAGAACTCGCGTCCCGGGGTCTTTGCGCACCGCGCAGCACCCCTGCAGGTGAGCTATCTCGGTTACGCGGGGACGATGGGTGCGCCCTACATCGACTATATCGTCGCGGATCGGACCGTGATCCCGCCGCGGTCGCGCCACTACTACTCCGAAAGGACTATCTATCTGCCCAACAGTTATTTTCCTAACAGCTACCGCATCAACAACAACGGGCCGCCTGCGGCGGATGCGCAGCCCTCGCGATCCGAGCTGGGCCTGCCGGCGGCGGGGTTCGTCTTCTGTTGCTTCAACAGCACGTACAAGATCATCCCCGGCGCCTTCGAGAGCTGGATGCGGATCCTCGAATCTGTCTGCGGAAGCGTGTTGTGGCTGCTGACCGATAATGCGACGGCCGCTCGCAACCTGCGCCTCGAGGCCGAGAGATTCGGCATCGATGGAGCGCGGCTGCTGTTCGCGCCACCCGTACCGTTGGCGCAGCATCTGCCGCGGTATCGCGCGGCCGACCTGTTTCTCGATACCCACCCCTGCGGTGCGCACACGACCGCGTGCGACGCCCTCTGGGTGGGACTGCCGGTTCTCACCCGCAGCGGAGAATCGCTGGCGGCGAGGGTAGCCGCCAGCCTCCTGACAGCGATCGGACTGCCCGAGCTGATAACCTCCGCTCAAGAGGACTATGAGGCGTTGGCGATCACGCTTGCGACCGACCCGCCGCGGCTGCGGGCCATCAGGAGTCGCCTGGCGGGCAATCGAATGACGACGCCCTTGTTCGATACTGGACTCCTGACCCGCCATCTCGAGACGGGCTACATGGAGATCTACCGGCGGCACCATGCGGGCCTGAGGCCCGACGACGTGTTCGTAGAGTGATCCTGGCGTCCGCTGGAGCGCCCGCGAGCCTCAACCCGACACCTTGACCGGGCCGAAGTCGATGGTGGGGGCAAGTTCCGTCCGGCCGGACGCGACCTCGGTCGTGGCGGTAGACCTGCGCGGTCGACTGTGTCGCGCGGGCGAGCGCATCGCCGACCGGCCCGAGAGCGGGATTCTGCGGTTCATGGATACCCGCCCCGGCCACAGACGGCTACCTCGACACGACCAACCGCCGGCTGCGCGCGCCGTTTGCACTGAAGGACCGCGAAATGCGGCTAGAAGAGGGCCGGGTGGTCGTCTTCTCTTCCTACCTCTTCCATGAAGTCGCGCCCTTCTACGGGCGCGATGCGCGCATTACCGTCGCGAGCAACTGCTGGTTGGTGTGAGCGTTCCCACTCGCTCTTCAGCGGGACCGGCCGCGACCAGCATCGTGCTGCGGGGGGCCGGGCGTGTTCGAGATGTGCGCCCAGGTGGGCGCCCAGGTGGGCGAGCGCTCACGTAGCACGCGCCGCTTCACCTGCCGAGCCTGCGGTGACGCTGTGTAAGCCCCTGCGCCGTGTGTTGCTTCAGCGCTACAAAATCTTGTGAAGTCTTGAATTGCACTTTGCAGGGCTAGTCGTGCCGTGTAGTATTTCTGCACTTGCTCGCGCGCCCACGGCGCGCGCATTCACGTCCACTTGAGGGGAGTTTACGGAATGAACACGAGTCGCAATGTGCGGTCGGCGGTGCGCATCGCTCTCGCGGCGTGCGCGACGGCGGGGGCAATCCCGCTGGCTCACAGTCAGGCAGCCCCGCCGCCGGCTGCTCCAGAGAAGCCGGTGGAGGAAATCGTCATCACCGGTTCGCGCATCGTGGTACCCAACCTGCAGAGCATAAGCCCGGTGTCGACGATCTCCAGCGCCGACATCGAGCAGACCGGCAAGACGCGCGTGGAGGACATCCTCAACTCCATGCCGCAGATCTTCGCCGCCCAGGGGGCCCAGGTCTCCAATGGCTCGAACGGCATTGCGACGGTCAACCTGCGCGGACTCGGTTCGCAGCGCACGATCGTGCTGGTCAACGGGCGGCGCGTGCAGCCGGGCAGCCCCTCGGGCGGAACGCCGGCCGTCGACCTGGACTTCATCCCGGCAGAATTGATCCAACGCGTGGAGATTCTCACCGGCGGCGCCTCTTCGACCTACGGCGCCGACGCGGTGGGCGGTGTCGTCAACTTCATCCTGAACGACAAATACCAGGGCGTGAAGTTCACCGCGGAGTATGGGTTTTACAACCATCACAACAGCAATGGCATCGACTCGACGGTCTCTTCGCGGCCGAACTACGTGTTACCGCCCAGCAGCGTGAACGTCGGCTACAACAGGGATTTCTCTTTTTTGATGGGCATGAACACCCCGAACGATAAGGGCAATGCGACCTTTTACGCGACCTACCGGACCGCCGACCCGATTCTCCAGGCATCGTTCGATTACAGCGCCTGTACCCTGAACTCCGGCGATACCTTCAGCTGCGGTGGCTCGACGACCACTGCACCGCCGTTTTCGAACGGGCGATTCCGACCGCTCAATCCGACGACCGGATCCGCGATCGGGCCGAACGCCACGTTTCTCCCCGATGGATCGCTGCAGACATTTCCCAACACCACGGCGTTTGCGAATTCACAAGCTTACAATTTCGGTCCGCTCAACTACTACGCCCGCCCCGACGAGCGCTACACGCTCGGCGCGTTCGTTCACTACGACGTGGCCGAGCACGCCAAGGTCTATTCCGAGCTCATGTACATGAACGATCGGAACGTCTCGCAGATCGCACCGAGCGGCGCGTTCTCACTTGGAAACCCGATCAATCCCGGCGGCGGACTCTTCGTCAATTGCGATAATCCGCTCCTAAGCGCGGCGATGGTGAGCACCTGGTGCGCGCCGGGCAGCACGATCACACAGAACGGGCTGACGGAGGCGCTGCTCGTCATCGGCCGCCGCAATGTGGAAGGCGGAGGCCGTCAGCAGGACTTTACTTTCAGCGACTACCGGGCCGTGATCGGTGTCAAGGGGGATATCAACGAGGCCTGGAGTTACGACGTATACGGCCTGCAGGGCAACACTACCCTCAGCAGCATCTATCTGAACGATCTCTCCTGGACCAAGATCCAGAACTCCCTGCTGGTGCAAAACGTCGGCGGTGTGCCAACCTGCACGTCGGTCATCAACGGGACCGATCCGGCCTGCGTGCCGTGGAATATCTTCCACGTCGGCGGCGTCACGCCGGCTGCCGCCAACTATCTGGCCATACCGCTGCTCGAGCGCGGCAGCACGCTGTTGCGCGTGGGCGAAGCGAGCGTGACCGGGGACCTCGGCAAATACAACGTGCAGCTGCCGACGGCGCGGAACGGGTTGAACGTGAATATCGGCGTCGACTGGAATGAGACCAGTCTGCATTTTCAACCGGACTTCGCATTCCAGACGGCTCAGGGAGCCGGGCAGGGGTCTGCGACTTTGCCGGCCGGTGGCAGCGTCACGGCTCGTGAGCTCTTCTTCGAGGGGAAACTCCCCATCGTCGAAGACCATCCGGGGGCTGAGGTGTTCGGCGCTGAATTCGGCTACCGCTATTCCGACTACAGCCAGGCGCAGTCGGACAACGGCTCGGCCAAGCAGAGCTTCAACGCCAGTACCTATAAGTTCGGGCTCGAATGGATACCGATCCATGATCTGAGGTTGCGCGGCAGCTTCCAGCGGGCCACGCGCGTACCGAACGTGAACGAGCTGTATTCGTCGCAGGAGGTGGCGCTCGACGGAACCATCGACCCCTGCGCGGGACCGACACCCGCCTTCTCTCGGGCGCAATGCGCCCGCACCGGCGTGACCACGCTGTACGGCAGCGTCGATAACAATCCGGCGAATCAGTACAACGGCTTCATCGGCGGCAATCCGAATCTGCAGCCGGAAAAGGCCGACACCCTCTCGTTCGGCGTCGCCCTGCAGCCGCGCGTGGTCCCGGGGCTGCGCTTCCTGGTCGACTGGTTCGACATCAAGGTCGACAATGCCGTTCAGCCGCCTCAGGCCGACTTCACCTTGATCGACTGCGGCGTCACCGGCAATGCGCAGGCCTGCGGCCGTATCCATCGTGATCCCGGCAACGGGAGCCTCCTTACCCAGACCGGGTACGTTCAGGACCTGTTCACCAACATCGGCCAGCTCCGGACGCGCGGAATCGATTTCGACGCCGGCTATCGGTTCGGCATCGGCCGCTTCGGCAATCTCGCGTTTTCTCTGATCGCCACGCACCTGAATAAATACGAAGTCACGCCTCAGGTCGGCATTACCTACGACTGCGTGGGACTTTATGGACCGGTATGTTCCAACACCGGCAGCGGAACCGGTGTGCCGACACCGGAGGATCGCTTCACCCTCGGAGCGCACTGGCAGACCCCGTACCGCGGCCTGGACGTGGGTCTCGCGATGCGCTACATGAGCTCGGTGAAGCTGGAAACGTCCGGGTCCAACCCGTTCCTGTCACAGATCGGAGCGATCGTCGGTCTCCCGGCGACGGACCTGCGCCTCGGCAGCCGGAGTTACCTGGACCTGTCGGCGAGCATGAACGTGACGGAGAAGATCAGGGCGCGGTTCGGCGCCAACAACCTGCTCGACAAGGATCCACCGATCAACGGCGGCAACGCCTGTCCGGCGGGTCCCTGCAACGGCAATACCTGGCCGACGTTCTATGACGCGACCGGGCGGTTCATCTTCTTCAATGTCTCCGCCGAGTTCTAGAAGGTAGAAGGCAAGCACGACTCGGATACGGCGGGCGCGAGCCCGCCGTATTTTTTTCCTCTCCGGGCGGAGGCGCCTATCATCTGAATAATGACTGAAATCGTGCCCTTCTTCGCGGTCCCGTTCGGATTCGCACGGCTGGATGACTGTGCGCCACTGAATAGGCAGCTGCGCGAAACCTTCCTGCAACGCGCCGCCCTTGGGGCGGCCTATGCCAATCCGCGACCCATCACGCGCCGCAATCAGCAGGTTTTTGAGAGCCGCTTCGACCTCTTTCGCTGGCCCGAGGCGCCGGTCCAGCACCTGAAGGAGTTCTGCTGGAGTGAGCTCATCCGCTGGGTCTGCGAGCTGAACCGTTATGACGACAAGGTTCGCGCGCAACTCCTGCTGTACGCGGACTCGTGGTTTCACATCACCCGGCGCGGCGGTTTTTTTGCGTTACACAACCACCCCATGGCCTCCTGGTCCGGAGTCTACTGTGTGGACCCAGGGGGCCAGGACGTACAACACCCCGACAGCGGCCTGCTGAGCTTCGTGAGTCCCATGCTCACCTCCAGCATGTTCCTGGATGCCGCCAATAGCCAGCTACAGGGACCGTATGCGCACGGCGTCCGGAGCCTGCGGCTCGAGCCGGGGCAGTTGGTGCTGTTTCCGTCATGGATCCTGCACGAAGTCACCCCGTTCACCGGCGACGGCGAGCGCATCACGGTTTCCTTCAACGCCTGGTTCCGCTTAGCGGCGGACCCGCCGGCCTCGTCTTAGCCGCAAACCCTTTCGGCCCCGTAAGATCCTTTCCAGCACAAGGCGATCCGTTTCAGCGCAGCCGCTCGACTTTGGCCACGCGGCCGCCGGGAGCACGGATCCGGAAGGATCCGAAGGCCGCGCGCGAAATGACGACCGCATCGCCCACGCGCACCAGCCATTGCTCGCTGTCCAGAACGCGCCAGACCTGTCCATTGTCGAGCTCGAGGACCGGTGAGCCTCCGCTTACGCTCAGCGCGCTCACCCGTGCCGTGATGGAATCCAGCCTGACCGCATGGGCGCTGCCTGCCGGCGGCTGCTCGGGCGCGGATCGGCGCAAGCCGAACATTCGTTGCGCAGAAACCGGGGCAGCTTCCCGCGCGGGTCCGGCATCAGGACCCGGTGCGAGGGTGGCCGCGAGGCGGTCGTAGCACAGGAGTCGCTCGGAATCGCTGCCGAGCGTCGCGCACACACGCACCTCATCGGCCAGCGTGTTGCCCTCCGGCTCGCCCGCCGGCACGAGTCCCGGCACTACGAGACACTCCGGCGCGAACAGCAGATGAATCGCAACCGCCCGCCGCCACCTGGACTTGCCGCCGCGAGCGCCCACGGCCTTCACGCAGGGGGCGCCCTGCCGGACTCGCCGTCGTAGAACTCCCGGATACCCTGCGTCGCGCTGCGCACCAGCGCGCGCTCCGTCTCGGTCAGGTGCGGATTCCAGACATCGAAGATCAGGATCGCGCGCGGCCGGTCGCTCTCGTTCCAGGCCTCGTGTTCGAACGTGTCGTCGAAGACCCATGCCTCGCCGACCCGCCACTGGCGCGTTTCGGAGCCCACGCGAAAGCCGCAGCCCTCAGGCACGACGAGCGGGACATGCACGATGAGTCGCGCATTGGTCTCGCCGGTATGAGGCGGGATACGGGTCCTGGCATCGAGTATCGAGAAGAAGGCATTGGGCCCATGCCCCGCTATGTCGACTTGTGGCGTCCTTGAAAGCAGGGCGCTCGTAACGGGGCAGCGCGCGATGTGCGCTTCAATTCTGCTCCCCTCCTTCCACAGGAAATACGCGCTCCAACGCCGCGAGCGATTGAGCTGCGCCCATTGATCCAGGGGCAGCCCATCCGCATGAGCAATGTAAGGCACCAGCTCACTTTGCTCATCGCGCAGCACACCTTCCACTTCTCGCCGCACCTCCTGGCTGGAGGCTTCAAACTCCTCAAGCCAGGGGAAGGCATCGCGATCGTGAAACTCCCAATCGGGCAGGCTGGGGAAGTACATGAAGGTCGGCTGTGGCCGGTAGATCGCGCGCTTGCCGAGAAAGGTATCGAGACAATGATCGAAGCGTCGCTGTGCCGCCGAACCGCGCGCCGCTCCCAGGCCCTCGAGCTTGTGCGCCAGGTGCTGTTCGAGCGCCGCGTCATTCGCCCTCACGGCGGCCAGGGCCCGCTGCAGGGGCTTCTGCAGCAGCGGCGGCACCGCAGTACCCGGCGCGATGCTCTGCAATGCGGCTCGGTAGACCTTGGCCGCCGCGCGCGGACGCTCGAGCAGCTCGAGCAGGGAGGCCTTCTGCAACAGCGCCAGCAGGTGTCGCGGCTCGAGCGCGAGCGCGCGCTCGAGCGCCTGCATCTCGGCCTCGGGCGCCGTGAGGGCGCGTTGGATCGTCGCGAGATTGATCCAGAACGCGGGGTTGGTCGCATCGCGCGCTACGGCTCGTTCCGCGAGCTCCTTCGCCGCCTGCAGCTGACCCTCGTGCAGCTTCTGCATGCCGCGAGCGTTCAAGATCAGCGGGTGCTCGGGTGTGATCGTCTCGGCTTTTGCCAGCAGCTGCGTGGCCAGCGCGAGCTCCCTCCTGGCCAGCGCGCGTTCGGCTTCTACCACGAGCTCACGCAACTGCTCGTCATGCTTGCCCTCCTGTCTATTCGACTGCATGCTCGAGCCCGGCAGGCGTGTGCGCCGCTCCGTTTGGCAATGGCCCCTGCCTCATCACAGCATGATTTTGACGTGCGCAAATAAAAAAGTCATGTCACCGGGCGAGCACCGCGCCCGCGCTCCGATGGCGTCCAGCCTCGGGCTGGCCAAACTCGCTTTCGTCCACCGGCGCAGCTGGCCCGAGCCATGAACAGCGCAGCGCGCGACCCGTCCGCCGATCGCGAAACGGTCCGCGAGGTGCATCGGCTGGCTTCCGCGGGCGATTTAACCGGGGCGGCCGCCGCGGCGCTTGCCGCATTGGGTGCCGGGTTGGAGCATCCGCTGCTGCTCAATGTCGCTGCGCTGCAGCTGGAGCGCGAAGGCAGGTTCGAGGACGCATGCCGCTACCTGCGGCGCGCGATCGAGCTTGCGCCGCAGGATATCGGTGCGCTCAATGCCCTGGGGCTCTGCCTGCAGAGCCTGAATCGGGACGATGAAGCACTGGCGCACTTTGACGCCGTCATCGCGCTCGCTCCGCAGGCGGCGTTTGGCCATGCAAACCGCGGTCGGGCGCTACTGGCGCTGGGGCGAATTGAAGAGGCGCACGGCAGTTTCCACAAAGCCCTGGAACACGAATCGAACGTCGCTGCGCTCGCCGGACTCGCCGCAATCGCCACGTTTCGCGGCGATCATTCCCAGGCGCGCCAACTTGCTGAAAAGGTCCTCAAGGTCGAGCCCAACTATCCCGATGCCGTGATGAGCATCGCCGCCGCGGATCTGGCGGCGGAGCAACCGCAAGAGGCGGCGCGCGGCCTGCGCGAGCTTCTGGCGGACCGCCGTGTGGCTCCGGTCGACCGCGCCCACGCACTGTCGATGTTGGGTGATGTGCTCGACGCGCAGCACCGCTATGCCGAGGCATTCGCGGCCTACACCGAATCAAATGAACAACTGACCACGATCTACTCATCTCAGTACGCCGGGGGCGAGACGGCACTGGAATTCACCCGGCTCCTGACCGAGCAGTTTCAGAACGTCCCGCCACACCGGTGGGCGCCATCCGCGCCCGGGAAGAGGGCGACGGGTGCCGTCCGCCATGTTTTCCTGATCGGCTTCCCGCGCAGCGGCACGACTCTGCTCGAGGCGGCTCTCGAGGGTCATCCGGCGATTCAAAGCCTCGAAGAGCAGGAGCTGATGATTGACTCGGTTGGCGCTTACCTCGGGCGACCGGAGTACGTTCACCGCCTGGCGGCCGCCGGTGATTCCGAGCTGCAGGGTTTTCGCGACGCCTACTGGCGGCGCGTTCGTGACGCGGGAATCGACCTGGCCAACAGAGTCTTCGTCGACAAGTACCCGCTGAACACCTTGAAACTCCCGCTGATCGCCCGTCTGTTTCCGGATGCGAAGATCCTGCTGGCACGTCGCGACCCGCGCGATGTCGTGCTGAGCTGCTTTCGTCGCAGATTTCGCATGAATGCTCCCATGTTCCAGCTGTTGAGCCTCGACGGCGCGGCGCGCTTTTATGACGCAACCATGAGGGCGGCGGAGGTTTTCCAGGAGAGGCTCAAGCTGGAGTTGCGCGTGGCGCAACATGAAATGATCGTCGGCGACTTTCGCTCCGAACTGACCGCGATTTGCAACTGGATCGGGCTGGACTGGACCGACGCCATACGCGCTGTCGATCAACGATCGCACAAGCGGGCGGTTGTGACGCCCAGCACGGCGCAGCTGCTGCGCGGTGTCGACTCGGCAACCGTCGGCCAGTGGCGCCACTACGCGCCGCAGCTGGCATCCGTGCTCCCGATCCTGGAGCCGTGGGTCCGCAAGTTCGGATACGACAGTCGACCGTGAGCGACCTCGACTCTAGCGCGCCCCGGGCCCCGGGAGCGCAGGCGTCTGGTCGAGCGTCGCAAGCGTGGCGAGCGAGGGCGGTCGGGCCGCACGCAACCGCGCACTGACTGCTTCCGCCTGTCCCATCACCCGCAGCAGGTTTGCGCCCGCGACCTTCGCCAGCTCCGCATCGCTCCAGCCGCGACGGGCCAGCTCCGCGAGCAGCGCCGGAAACTTGTCGACGCCCTCGAGCCCGACAGGCGCTTCGGGGATACCGTCGAAGTCTGAGCCTATACCCACATGATCAACGCCCGCGACTCTGCGGATGTGCTCGATGTGATCGGCGACGTCTGCGAGCACGACCGGTGGCTTCAGATGAGCCTGCTCCCAGGCTCTCAGCGCGGCCGCGATGCGTTCGGGCTGCCCGATGTACAGACCGCCGAACGGCGGGCTGCTGTAACGCGCCTGTTCCGCGGCGCGATCCGCATCCCAGCGCCGGCGCGCCTCGGAGACGTAGCCGGGAAAGAAATTGACCATCACAACGCCGCCGTTCTTCGCCACCAGCTCCAACACGTCATCGGGCACGTCGCGCGGGTGATCGACCAGGGCGCGGGCGGAGGAGTGCGAGAAGATCACCGGCGCCTCGGTCATGGTGAGCGCCGCGCGCATGGTGTCGGCCGAGACGTGGGCGAGATCCACGAGCATGCCGAGCCGGTTCATCTCCCGAACCACCTCGCGCCCGAAGGGGGTGAGCCCGTGGTGCGCGGGTGTGTCGGTGGCGGAATCCGCCCAGTCGGTATTGGAGGAATGCGTGAGCGTCATGTAGCGCGCGCCGCCGTCGTAATACGCGCGCAGCACCGCGAGCGAGTTGTTGATCTGGTGACCGCCCTCGACGCCGATCAGCGCGGCGATGCGGTGTGCCTTGTGCACACGGACGATGTCCGCCGCGGTGTACGCCATGGCCAGGTCCGCCGGGTAACGCGCGCACATCGCCTTGACCAGGTCGATCTGCTCGAGCGTCATCTGCACCGCCTCCGGTCCCCGGGTCGCTGCCGGGATCCACACCGACCAGAATTGCGCCCCGACGCGGCCGACGCGCAAGCGAGGAATGTCGGTCATGAGTGGCGCGCCATCGGGCGGGGCCGGCAGCGCGGCGGTGGAGGCGGCGAGATCGATCTTTACCAGATCACCCCCAAAGCGCGCGCGGATCTCCCACGGCAGATCGTTGTGCCCGTCGATGAGCGGCGTCTGCGCGAGAACCCGCTCGACGCGCTCCGTGTCGGTTGCGGCGCGTGCGATGGGCGGCGCGGCCAGCAGCAACGCGAGCGCCCAGGCCGCGATGAGGCCGGCGCGGACGGCTGAGCGCGCCGTGCCACTCGCCGCTGCAGCGCCCGCAGCCACGCACTCACACGCGTGTGCCGAGGGCGTTACTGCGCCGACGGTGGCGAGCACGAGCGCGTCCAGTCCTGTGGCTTTGCGCCCGGGTTGTGCCAGCCGCATGGACCCCTGAGCAGCGCCTCCGCCTGCTGCGGTCCCCAGCTGCCCGGGATGTACTCCACGGGCGGCGCGCCGGCAGTCAGCACCTGATCGACGATCGCCCAGGCGGCTTCCACCTCGTCCTCGCGCGCAAAGTGCGAGGTGTCGCCGATGAGCGCGGCGCTGATCAGCACCTCATAGGCATCCATGTCGTCCCCCTGCTGCTGCGCGACGAACAGCTCCACCGGCCGCCCCGTCATGGCCGGCCCGGGTCTCTTGGTGTGGGCGCCGAGCGCGATCGCGACGTCGGGGCCGACGCGAAAGCGCAGGTGATTGGGCCGGTCGGGGCCCAAGTCGCCGAACACGTTGACGGGCGGGGGCCCCAGGTCCACGACCACCTCGGTGGCCGTCACCGGCAGGCATTTGCCGGCGCGCAGGTAGAAGGGCACGCCGCTCCAGCGCCAGGAGTCGATCTGTAGGGCCAGCGCGGCGTAGGTCTCGACGTGTGAGTCGGCGGCCACGCCCGGCTCGCTGCGGTAGCCGGTGAACTGTCCGCGCACCAGTTGCGCGGGCATCACCGGGCGCACTGCTTTGAGCACCTTCACCTTCTCATCGCGCAGCGCCTCCCCCTCGGTGTTGACCGGCGGTTCCATGGTGAGCAGCGCCATGATCTGCAGCAGATGGTTCTGGATGACGTCGCGGACCGCGCCGGTTTCCTCGTAGAAGCGGCCGCGCCCGGCGATCCCGAGCCTCTCGGCCATGGTGATCTGCACGCTGGCGACGAAGTTGCGGTTCCACACCGGCTCGAGAAAGGAATTGGCGAAGCGGAAATACAGGATGTTCTGCACCGCCTCCTTGCCGAGGTAATGGTCGATGCGAAAGATGCTGGCTTCGGGGAAATGCGCGTGCAGCGTCCGGTTGAGTGCGCGCGCGGAAGGCAGGTCGCGCCCGAAGGGCTTCTCGACCACCACGCGTGCTCCCTGCGCGCTGCCCGAGCCGCTCAGGTGCTCGATGACCACCGGGAACATGCTCGCCGGTATGGCCAGATAGTGCAGCGGCCGCTGCGCCTCGCCGAGGGCCTGGCGCAGCGCATCGAACGTGGCGCGCTCGTGGTACTCGCCGTCCACGTAGCGCAGCAGGCCCGTAAGGCGTGCCACCACCGCCTCCTCCGCCGCCGGCACGAAGGCCTTCAGGCTCTCGCGCACGCGCGCCGCGAGCTGCGCGGCGTTCCAGCCCTGGCGCGCGACCCCGATCACCGGCACGCTCAGGAGACTGCGGCGCACGAGCTGATAGAGCGCCGGGTAGATCTTGCGATAGCACAGATCGCCGGTGGCCCCGAACAGCACCACGGCATCACAGTCACGGCGTTCCATGGTTTCCCTCGACGTGACCTCCGAACCCGAGGCGCATCGCCGACAGGACCTTGTTGGCGAACTCGGCCTGCCCGCGTGACTCGAAGCGCGCATACAGTGCCGCGCTCAGCACCGGGGCGGGCACGCCGGTTTCGACCGCCGCCTCCACGGTCCAGCGCCCCTCCCCCGAGTCCGCCACGTGCCCGCCGAACCCGGCGAGCTCACCGTCCTGCGCCAGGGCGGCCGCGGTGAGATCGAGCAGCCGCGAGGCGATGATGCTGCCGTGGCGCCACAGTTCCGCGATGGCGGCCAGGTCGAGCCGGTACTGGAAAAAGCGCGGGTTCGCGAGCGGCGCGGTCTCCGCATCGGCCGCCGCGGTGCGCAGGCCGGCATCCGCATGGGCCAGAATGTTCAGGCCCTCCGCGTACGCGGCCATCAGCCCGTACTCGATGCCGTTGTGAACCATTTTCACGAAGTGGCCGGCGCCATGCGCTCCGCAGTGCAGGTAGCCGAGCGCGGCCGCCGCGGCACTCGCGGCCCGGCCACCGGCGGGGCCGGTGGCGGCGTTGCCCGCCGGTGGGGACGGGATCCGGCCACCCGGCGCGAGCGTCGCCAGCGCCGGCTCGAGCAGCGCGACCGCCTCCGGCTCGCCCCCGATCATCAGGCAGTAGCCCTGCTCGAACCCGAGCACCCCGCCGCTGGTGCCGACGTCCAGGTAGCGGATGCCCGCGGCCTCGAGCTCCCCGGCGCGGCGGATGTCGTCGTGATAGTTGGAATTGCCCCCGTCGACGAGGACATCGCCCGCGCTAAGGAGCGGCCGCAGCTCGCCGATCACCGCATCCACGATCGCGGCCGGCACCATGATCCACAGCGCCCGCGGCGGCGGCAGCAGCCGCACCAGCTCCTCGAGCGAGCGCGCCGAGCGCGCGCCCGATGCCGCAGCCGCCCGCACCGCCTCGGCCTTCGGATCGTAGGCCACGCACTCGTGGCCACCCTGCAGCAGGCGCCGCACCATGCTGGCGCCCATGCGCCCGAGCCCGATCATTCCTATGCGCATTGTCGACTCCTTGAGCGAACGGCGCGGCGCGCACCCTTGCGGCAACGGGCCGTGTCAGTTCGGCACCCGCCGGATCTGGGCGCCCAGCTGCGCCAGCTTCTCCTCGATCGCCTCGTAGCCGCGATCGATGTGGTAGATGCGCTCGACGTCGGTACGCCCCTCGGCGATGAGCCCGGCGAGCACCAGGCTCGCCGAGGCGCGCAGATCGGTCGCCATCACCGGAGCCGCGGTGAGCTTCTCCACACCGCGAATGATGGCGGTGTTGCCTTCCAGGCGAATCTCCGCTCCCAGGCGTCGCATCTCCAGCATGTGCATGAAGCGGTTCTCGAAGATCGTCTCGGTGATGGTGCCGACACCGGAGGCCACCGTGTTGAGCGCGGCGAACTGCGCCTGCATGTCGGTCGGGAACGCGGGGTACGGGGCGGTGCGCACGTCGACCGCCTTCAGGGCCCGCCCGCGCATGTCCACCTCGACCCAGTTCTCGCCCACGCCCACCCTGGCGCCCGCCTCCTCGAGCTTGGCCAGCACCGCATCCAGGTGCTCGGGCCGCGTGCTCTTGATGCGCACGTGACCGCGGGTGATCGCGCCCGCGACCAGATAGGTGCCGCTCTCGATGCGATCCGGCAGCACTTCGTAGGTCGTGCCGCGCAGCCGCTTCACGCCCTGCACGACGATCTTGTCGCTGCCCGCGCCGTGGATGTCGGCGCCCATCGCGATGAGGAAGTTGGCGAGGTCCACCACCTCGGGCTCGCGCGCGGCGTTCTCGATGATCGTCTCGCCCTCGGCGAGGGTCGCCGCCATCATCAGATTCTCGGTGCCGGTGACGGTCACCGTGTCGAGCACCAGCCGCGCCCCTTTGAGGCGTGCGGCGCGGGCGCGGATGTAGCCGCCCTCGATGGTGATGTCGGCGCCCATCGCCTGCAGCCCCGCGACGTGGATGTTCACCGGGCGTGCGCCGATCGCGCAGCCCCCGGGCAAGGACACGTCGGCGTGCCCGTAGCGCGCCACCAGGGGTCCGAGCACCAGGATGGAGGCGCGCATGGTCTTCACCAGGTCGTAGGGCGCGAAGCACTCGCGCACGGTGGAGCCGTCCACCTCGATGCGCATGCGCTCGTCGATGGTGACGGTGGCGCCCATCCTGCCGAGCAGCTCCACCGTGGTGGTCACGTCCTTCAGATGCGGCACGTTCGCGACCACCACCGGGTCCTCTGCGAGCAGCGCGGCGGCGAGGATCGGCAGCGTCGCATTCTTGGCGCCGGAGATGCGCACTTCGCCCTCGAGGGGTACGCCACCCTGGATCTGCAGCTTGTCCATGTCAGCCCTGCGCGGATTCTTCGGGCGTCAGCGCCTCGATCGACAGGGCGTGTATCTCGCGACCCATGAGCTCCCCCAGCGTGCGGTACACGAGCTGGTGGCGCGCGAGACTCTTCTTGCCCTCGAACTCCTGTGCCACCACGCGCGCGGCAAAATGGGTGTTGTCCTGCGATTGCACGCGCACCTGTGCTCCGGGGAGGCCTGCGCGGATCAGCCGCGCGATGTCTTCGGGGTTCATGGGCGTAACACCCTCCGCTTAAGGCTGCTCAGGGCGCGCCTATGATGACCGGCTAGGGGACTATCTGCACACGCGGTACTTTGGGCCGCGTCCGAATGAGCGAGCGATCAAATGTCAGGAACGCCTCGGCCTCGGCTGGCGTGCCGGCGACATGCAGTGCGTCTGCGACGTCCATACCGGCACGTGCGCTTGCGAGCGCTCGAGCCACGACGGCCTCGTCCTCCACCTGTACGGTCGCAAGCCCGAAGAAGGCTTCGAGAGCGGCGATGACGTCCTTGCGCGAAAAGTCGTACACAGCCTCGAGTACCCAGGCGGACTCGAGCACCACGGTCCTCGAGACCCACACATTTTCCCGATCTACCAGCGCGCGCGCCCGCGCCCCCTGGGCCGCGTCGTCGTTGACGAGGTAACGGATGACGACGTTCGTATCAATGGCGAACATGTCGAGACCCGCGAACGCGTCAGCGACGCCGAGACCTGAACGCCTGCCGCAGACCCTCATCCATCTGCTTGACGGTGCGCGCTCCACCGCCGGCTTTCAGGCGGCCGAAGACCTCCGCCGGCTCCGTGCTCCCAAAGGGCTTCCTCGGGCGCAGCAGGATCCCGCGCGGGGTATTTTCGACAAGAAATTCCGTGCCCGGTGGCCAGCGGCGGGATTGCCGGATGGCCTTCGGCAACACGATCTGCCCCTTCGAAGAGAGCTTGGTGGTTTCCATCGGAAATGATGGTAAGACGACGTAAGACCGATGTCAATCTCGCCTCCGTGGTCTCGCCGCGCACGCCGATCCACCCGGTGCCATAATGACCGTCATGGATCTGCACCCGGCGGCCGCAGCCACCCCCCACCCGGCACCCGACGATGAGCAGCTGCTCGCTTCCGCGCGGCGCGCGCTCGCCATCGAGGCGCGCGCGGTCGAGGCGCTCACCGCAAGGCTCGGGACCGCGTTCGCGCAAGCCTGCCGCGTGTGCCTCGCCTGCCACGGCCGCGTCGTGGTCACCGGCATGGGCAAGAGCGGGCATGTCGCCGGCAAGATCGCGGCGACGCTTGCCAGTACCGGCACACCGGCCTTTTTTCTGCACCCCGCGGAAGCCGGGCACGGCGACCTCGGCATGATCACCCGCGGGGATGCGGTGCTGGCGCTGTCCAACTCCGGCGAGACCCCGGAGCTGGTGCTGCTGCTGCCGCACCTCAAACGCCTCGCCGTGCCGCTCATCGTGATGAGTGGCAGGACCGATTCGACCCTCGCTCGCGCCGCGAGCGTGACGCTCGATGTCGGCGTGCCGGAGGAAGCCTGCCCGCTGAATCTCGCGCCCACCGCCAGCACCACCGCCACGCTCGCCATGGGCGATGCGCTCGCGGTGGCGGTGCTCGAGGCGCGCGGCTTCACCCGGCAGGACTTCGCGCGCTCCCACCCCGGCGGCGCGCTCGGTAGAAAGCTGCTGCTGCACGTCGAGGACCTGATGCGTACCGGCACGGCCGTGCCGCGCATCGCGCCCGACGCCCCCTTGAGCGAGGGCCTGATGGAGATGTCGGCTAAGGGTCTGGGAATGACGGTGGTGGTCGATCCTGAGGAGCGCATCCTCGGGGTGTTCACCGACGGGGACCTGCGCCGCGCGCTCGACCGGCAGATCGATGTGCACGCCACGGCGATGAGTACGGTGATGACCGCGCACGCCCGGACCATCGGCCCGCGCGAGCTCGCGGCCGAAGCCGTGCACCTCATGGAAGTGCACCGGATCACGGCGCTGCCGGTCAGCGACGCCAACGGCCGCCTCATCGGCGCGCTCAACGTGCACGATCTGATGCGCGCCGGCGTCGTGTGAAGCGCTCGGCCGGCTCGCCCATGCCGAACGCCATCAGCCTGCTGGTGCTGGACGTGGACGGCGTGCTCACCGACGGGCGGCTGTACTTCGGCCCGCGTGGCGAGGCGCTCAAGGTGTTTCACGTGCACGACGGACAGGGCATCGCGCAACTGCGTCGCGCCGGGGTGCAGGTGGCGGTGATCTCGGGCAGGCGCTCGCCCATGGTGGCCGCGCGCTGCCGCGAACTGGGCGTACGCCATGTGCTGCAGGGGGTGGCGGACAAGCGCACGGCCCTGACGCGCCTGTGCGCGCGCCTGGGCCTGCAGCCCGCCGCGTGCGCCTGTGTCGGCGATGACCTGCCGGACGTGCCGCTGATGCGCGCAGTCAGGCTCAGCTTCGCGGTCGCGGATGCGCACCGCGAGGTACGGCGCGCCGCCGATGTCGTGACCCGGCGGGGCGGCGGGCGCGGCGCGGTGCGCGAGGTGTGCGATCACCTGCTCGCGCTCGAGGCGCGCCGGGCGCGCGCGCGATGATCTATCGCCTGCTGGCGATGCTTGCGCTGGTGGCGCTGATCGTCGGTGTCGTGGTGCTCTCCGGAGCGCAGCGCGAGAGCGCGGCGCCCGCCACCGTCGGGCCGCTGCACGACCCGGGTTATGCCGCCCGCAGGGCGCGCCTCATCCAGACCGGCTCCGACGGACGAGCGCTGTACACACTCGACGCCGCGCAGATTCAACAGCAGCCGAACCAGGGAACGGTGGACCTGCAACAGGTGCAGCTCGGATTTCGCGACACCAGCGGCACTGAATGGAGCGCGCGCGCCGATCGTGGCGAGCTCGCCCAGGAGAGCGGCGTGGTGCAGCTCGAGGGTGGCGTGCGGCTCGCCGGCGTGCTGCCGGACATGGGCGAGCCCGCCGCGATCTCCACCGAGCGCCTCGCGTTCGACACCCGATCGCAGATCGTCACGACGCGCGATCCGGTCACGCTGCTCGTGTCGGGACGAGAGCTGCACGCGCAAGGGCTGATCGCCAGGTTGAAGGAACGTCACGTGCAGTTAGAATCGGCCGTGCATGGCTCGTTCCTGCCGTAAACTGCTGCTGGCCGCGGCGCTCGCCAGCGGCGCGGCCGCGGCGCCGGCGCCACCGCCTGCGCCGCCCCCCGCCCAGCAGCCGATCAACCTGGACGCGGCCTCCACCGAGGTCGACGGCCGCACCAACACGCTGGCATTCAACGATGTCGTCATATCGCAGGGAGCCACCCGGGTGCAGGCGGAGCACGCGCATGCCACCGGACTGAACTTCGCCAACAGCCGCTGGACGTTCGACGGCAAGGTGCGCATCGACGCGGAGCAGCACGGCAGCCTGCGCTCCGACCAGGCGACGATCGAATTCAGGGACAACCGCATTGCGCGCGCCACGGTCACCGGCAAACCCGCCGAGTTCGAGCAGCAGCGCACCGACTCCGGGCAGCTGGCGCGCGGTCACGCGGGCGAGATCGTCTATGACCTGAACGACGGAACCGTGCGCTTGAGCGACGACGCCTGGCTGACGGACGGACAGAACGAGATCTCGGGCCCCTTGCTGGTGTACAACATCCGCGCGCAGCGCGTGCAGGCCGCCGCATCGCCCGGCACCGATCAGCGTGTGCACATCACCATCGCGCCACGCGTCGTGCCGGGGCCGGGCAAGATCGAGCCGGTGAAACCGCCACCGCACCCGACCGGGCAGCCATGAGCGCCCTGCAGGCTACGGGACTCGCCAAGAGCTACAGGTCCCGTCAAGTCGTGCGCGACCTGTCGCTCGAGCTCGAGCGCGGTGAGGTCGTGGGACTCCTCGGGCCTAATGGTGCCGGCAAGACCACCGCCTTCTACATGATCGTCGGGCTCGTGCCGTGCGACGCGGGCCGCATCCGCCTGGACGACACCGACATCACGCTGCTGCCGATGCACCGCCGGGCGCAGCTCGGCCTCGGCTACCTGCCGCAGGAGGCCTCGGTGTTCCGCAAGCTGACGGTGGAAAACAATGTGCTGGCCATTCTCGAGACCCGGCCGGACCTGGAGCGCGCGGCGCGCCAGCAGCGCCTCGAGCAGCTGCTCGAGGAGCTGCGCATCGGCCACGTGCGCAGAACCCTCGGCATGGCGCTCTCGGGCGGGGAGCGGCGGCGCGTCGAGATCGCCCGCGCGCTCGCGGCCGAGCCGCGCTTCATGCTCCTGGATGAGCCGTTTGCGGGCGTGGATCCGCTGTCCGTGCTCGATATCCAGCGCATCATCCGCGAGCTGACGCACCGCGGCATCGGCGTCCTGATCACTGACCATAATGTGCGCGAAACCCTGGGCGTGTGCGCCCGGGCCTACATCGTCAATCAGGGCACGGTCATCGCGTCCGGGAGTGCGGAAGAAGTCCTTGCCAACCCCCAAGTCCGTGAGGTGTACTTGGGTGAGTCGTTCCGGCTGTGAGCTCTTCGGATTGTTTAAAGCCAAATCCCTTGTTTTTCAAATAGTTCCACCATGCTGAAACCCTCTCTGCAGCTGAAGCTGGGTCAACAACTGACCATGACCCCGCAGCTGCAGCAGGCGATCCGGCTCCTGCAGCTGCCGGCGCTCGAGCTGCAGGCACACATCCGCGAGCTCCTCGAGACGAACGTGATGCTCGAGCCCGACGAGGCCGAGGCCAGCGGCACGTTCGAGGTGGCGGTGACCGCCGCCGAGCAGCCCAAGCCCCCGGAGCGCGCTACCGAGAGCACGGTCGAGGTGCTCGAAGAGGGCTGGGGTGATCACAGCGTCGGACCCGCCGAGACCCCCTGGAGCGGCGACGAGGACGAGCGCCACCAGGAATACGTCGACGAGAGCGGCAAGTCGCTGCAGGATCACCTGATGTGGCAGCTGGAGCTCGCAGGCCTGGCGCCGCGGGAGCTCGCGGTGGCGCGCGCCATCGTCGACGCCATCAGCGACGACGGCTATCTCACCGAATCGCTCGCCGAAATCGCCCACACGCTGCGCCCGGAGCTCGAGTGCTCGACCGAGGAAGTGCACGGCGTGCTCGAGCGGGTACAGACCCTCGACCCCCCGGGCATCGGCGCGCGCTCGGTGGCCGAGTGCATCGAGCTGCAGCTGCGGCAACTGGACCCGGCCACCCCCGGCTTCGGCACCGCGCTGCAGATCGCGCGCGCGCACCTCGAGCTGGTGGCGCAGCGCGAGCTGACGCTGCTGCGCCGCGAGCTGCGCGCCACCGAGGAGGAGCTCGATGCGGCGCTCGCCCTGGTGCGCTCCTGCCATCCGCGCCCCGGGGCCACCGTGTGCGCCGGCAGTGCGCAGTACGTGGTCCCGGATGTGTTCGTGCGCCGCACCGAGCACGGCTGGGGCGTGGAGATCAACCCGGCGACGCTGCCACGCGTGCGGCTCAATCAGGGCTACGCCAGCCTCATCGGGCGCAACGCCAGCCACGCGAGCATGCGCGCGCAGCTGCAGGAGGCGCGCTGGCTGCTCAAGAGCCTGGAGATCCGCCACGAGACCCTCATGAAAGTCGCCCGCTCCATCGTCGAGCGCCAGACGGCGTTCCTCGAGCAGGGCGAGGAGCACATGCGGCCGATGATTCTCAAGGACATCGCCGAAGCGGTCGCGATGCACGAATCGACGGTCTCGCGCGTCACCTCCGGCAAGTACATGCACACGCCGCGCGGGGTCTTCGAGCTGCGCTACTTCTTCTCGAGCCAGGTGGAAGGCGCCGACGGCTCCGGCACCTCCTCCACCGCCATCCGCGCCAAGATCCGCAAGCTCGTCAAGGAAGAGGACGCGGACGCCCCCTTGAGCGACGGGCGCATCGCGGAACTGCTCTCGGTGGAGGGCATTCCGGTGGCGCGCCGCACGGTCGCCAAGTACCGCGAAGCGATGGGCATCGCGGCCTCCAACGAGCGCCGGCGAGCGGGGCTGAAACAGATGTGAGCCAATGCGCAAGCGCCTCAAGACAGCACACAGGAGACGGACCATGCAGCTCAGCGTCACCGGACACCACGTCGAAGTCACCCCGTCGTTGCGGGGCTATGTGGAGAAGAAGCTCGAGCGCATCGGCAGACACTTTGATCAGGTCATCGACGTGCACTGTGTGTTGACGGTAGAGAAGCTGCGACAGAAGGCCGAAGCCACGCTGCACGTGAGCGGCAGCGCCATCTACGCGGACGCCACCGAAGAAGACATGTACGCCGCCATCGATCTGCTCGCGGACAAGCTGGACCGCTGCATCAAGAAACACAAGGAAAAGCGCGCCGACCACCATGCCGCCGAGGGACGCCGCGCGCTGCGGGTGTAAGCCGCGCCATGGAAGCGCGGCCGCGGGACTTGCGGCGGCAGTGCCCCGTGGATAACCATTGAGGCGTGCGCATCATCATCCTCAGCGGGCTGTCCGGGTCCGGCAAGAGCGTGGCCCTGCACATGCTCGAGGACCTCGGCTTCTACTGCATCGACAATATCCCGGCGGCGCTGCTGAAGCCGTTCGTCTCCTACACGGTGCGCAGGCCCGAGACCACCTACGAGCGCACCGCCATCGGGCTCGACGCACGCAATACCGCCGCCGAGGTGGCCAGCGTGCCGCAGCTGGTCGATGAGCTCAAACGCAGCGGCCTGCAGTGCGAGGTGATCTTCCTGGTCGCAGCCGAGGACGAGCTGCTGCGGCGCTTCGCGGAAACGCGCCGCAAGCATCCCATGAGTCGCAGCGACGTCGGCCTGCGCGAGGCGATGACCATGGAACGCGCACTCCTCGAGCCGATCGCCTCGGTCGCCGATCTGCTGATCGACACCTCGCGCCTGAGCGTGCACGCCCTGCGTGACATCGTACACAAGCGCGTCGAGCAGCGCAGCGCCGGACGGCTGTCGATCAGCTTCGAGTCCTTCGGTTTCAAACGCGGCATCCCCGGTGACGCCGATTTCGTGTTCGACGCGCGGGCGCTCCCCAACCCCTACTGGGAGCCGGGCCTGCGCAACCTCACCGGCCGCGATCCCGAGGTCATCCGTTTCCTCGAGACCCACACCAACGTGGCGACGCTGGTGGCCGACATCGCGCGCTTCGTGCGCGGCCGCGTGCCGGAGTACCAGGCGAGCAACCGCGGCTACCTCACGGTGGCGGTCGGATGCACCGGCGGCCAGCACCGCTCGGTGTACATCGTCGACCGCCTGGCCGAGGAGTTCGCCGGCGAATTCCGCAACGTCACGGCGCGCCACAGCGGCCTGCCGGGCGCCAAGCTCTTTCAGCCGCCCCCGCGGGCGGCGAGCGGCGCGCAGGTGGCGCAGGACGCCGCGACGGAATAGCCGCGCTGCGCCTGGCCCGGGGGCGCGGCCTGAGAGCGCTCGAGCCGATCCGACTTTCGGCTCAGGTCGCCTGCGCGACCCCGGCGGCTGTCATCACCTGCGGCAGCTTCTCGCCGCTCATGAACGCCATCAGCGCCGAGCGCGCCTCCATGGCATCGCGGTAGCCGAGCTCGATCAGCGCGCGCGTGTAGCCGGCCTCGAACATGAGGTAGCTCGCCAGCTGGTAGCCGGATTCGTCGCGCCCGCCGATCACCCGCAGCAGCACCCGCAGCCCCTGCGGCATCTCGCGCACGTGGCGCGAGGCGATCTCGCGCGGATCGACACTCGGCGCCAGCATCAGCGTCTCGATCGGCCGTTCGCCGCGGGCGGCCTGCGGCGCGCTGTGCACCAGCGTGTTGATGCGTTCGAGCTGCTCGAGATCGCCGTAGATCTGGTCGGTGAACAGCGTGTCGAGCATGTAGCCGAAGATCTCGCCCGGCGTCGGCATGACGGTGTGCAGGCGGTCGACGGTCACGCCGGCGGCGCGCCGCGCGCGCACGCCGATCACCAGCAGGCGATCGGCCCCCAGATGGATCGCCGGGCTCAGGGGGTGGATCTGGCGCATGGCGCCGTCGCCGAAGTACTCCTCACCGATCCTGATGGGCGGGAACAGCAGCGGGATGGCGGCGCTCGCCATCAGGTGATCGACCGTCATCTCGGTGCGGCAGCCGACGCGCTGCACACGGGCCCAGTCGCCGATGGAGTCGATGCCGTCGTAGAAGGCGACCGAGCGGCCGGTGGCGTAGCTGGTGGAGCACAGCGCGAGCGCCCGCAGGTGCCCGCGCGCGATGCTGCGGCGGATGCCGCTGCAGTCCACATGCACGCCCAGCAGCTCGCGCAGCGGCGTGTTGTCGAGCATCGATCTGGGCGGCGACAGCACCAGCCCGCCGGAGACCAGCGCCAGCACCCAGTGGGCGCCGGCGCGCATCATGTGCCGCGCGTCCACGTGAAAGACCTGGCTCGAGCGGAAGTTCGCCCACACCTGCTCCAGTCCCGCGACCGCGCGCCGCCAGTGATGCGCTTCGGCGGCCAGCACGCCCGCCGCCACCGCGCCCGCGGAAGTGCCGACGATGATCTGGAACGGATTGCGCGACCGTGGCAACAGCTCGGCGAGCGCCCGCAGCACGCCCACCTGGTACGCCGAGCGCGCGCCGCCGCCGGTCAGCACCAGCCCGACGGTCGGGCGGAGGTCGGGTCTGATCGCAGTGTCGCCGAAGCCATCCATAGGTGAATACACTCCACCGGCCATTATGAAACCGCCGGCGCCGGAGCCTGTGTGATGGAAGTAGCAACATACTGGTCGGTGCCCGTGTAGCGCTGCTCACTCATGACAGCGCGAGTCTAACCGCCAACAGCTGAACCTGCGCGGAACTACCTGCGCTCAGTTCGGCGTCAGGATAAGCGTGTGCTCGGCCGGCCCCGGCAGAAACGGCAGCGGCGTACCCCGCGCCCACTGCATGAACCCGGCGTGGTAATACGGCGACAGCGGATGCCCGCTCTGTCCGCCCGGCAGCTGCAGGTAACCCTGCTCCTCGTGGCCGGGGGAGACGGCAAAGCGCTCGGAGGCGCCGAACATCGCGCCGTCCTGCACCCGCGGCATGTCGTGGTCGCCCGGCAGTTCCAGGGTCGGCATGTCGAGGAATGAGGCGAGCCACGGCAGGACACGCGACAGCGGATGACGGATTTGCACCAGGTTATGCGCACCCCAGGTGCAGTGCGCGAGCTCGGGGCAGCTCGCGCCGAGCTCGGCGATGGTGGCGTCGAGCTGTGCACGCAGGAACTGCGGCCAGCCGGGATAGCTCTTCGCCAGCAGATGCAGCGGCTGCGCGCTGACGAGCTGCCACAGCGGACCTTCGAACTGCGCCGGCGGCGCCGCGCCCTGCTCCGCCTCGAGGCCCAGCCCCGCGAGCAGCATGTCCCACACCGCCTGCCGGGTGCGCTCGTGATAGGCGCGCACCAGGCGGTAGCCGACCGAGTCGACGCTCGCCCGGGCGTTCCAGCCCTCGATGAGCTGCCGAAATTGCGCGCGGCGCGGGTGATCGTGCAGCGCCTCTTCATCGAGCACGCTCAGCAGCAGCGTGCGCCAGCGCGCCAGGAACACGGCGCGGTCATCGAGCTGGATACGCAGCATGTCCGCGGGGGTGATGTTGCCCTGCAAGGCCAGCAGATCGTCGCGGATCTGGCCGGCGCGCGCCCCGAGATCGTATTGCGCACCGAGCGCCGCCACGTCCCCGCCGATGAGTTGCAGCTGATGATCGTCGGAGGCCACGCGCGCATTGGCGGTCCAGATGCGACCCAGCGGCGGGTCCACGATCCGCGGGTGATCCGCCACGGTGGTCCAGGGCGCGCCGCCGCTGGCGCGCGTCGCTCCGGTGTCCTCGGGGATGCGCCCGTAGATGGTCCAGCCGATGTGGCCCCGCTCGTCGCCGATCACCACGTTCTGGTGGGGAATGCCCACGGCGGGGGCGAGCGCGAGCGCCTCGGCGACCGAGGTGGCGCGCTCGAGCGCCATGAGACCTAAGTTGGTCGCCGCCGGATTCTGCGCCAGCCAGGCGCCGAACCAACAGCTGTGCTGCGCCTCATCGGCGCGCAGCAACACGCCCGCGGGCGCGGACTTCACCTCCAACACGATCGGGGCCTCACCGTGCACTCGGATCTCCTCGCGCACCACCGACAGCGCCACCGGGCCCGAGGGCGTCGTCAGCTCGTGCTGCCCCACCGCGGTGCACGGCACGCGGCTGACATCCAGCCAGGTGCCGTAACTGTTGGTGAAGCCCCAGGCGATGTGTCCGTTCGACCCGCAGACCAGCAGCGGCGCTCCGGGCAGCGTGACGCCGTTCAGGTCGAGGGCCTGTGCGCCGGAGGCGATCCGCAGGCGGGCGTGATACCACAGCGGCGGCACCCGCAGCCCGAGGTGCATGTCGTTGGCGACGAGCGCGGCGCCGGTCGCGGTCAGGCGGCCCGCGACCGCCCAGCTGTTGCTGCCCGCCGCCGGCGCGCGCGGGACGCTCCCGGACACGGCCGCCGCAGCGCTGCCGGTGCGCACATCCAGCACCTCCGCGGGCGGCACCGCAGGCTCCGCCGCGCTCACCGCGCCCTGCGCAGGGGCCACGGGCGCATCCCAGCTGGTTCCGGCCGGGTACAGGAAGCTCAAGCCGCACTTCCAGCGCGCGCCGCACAGCGCGCCTCCAAGCCGCGCGTTGATCTCCTGGCGCAGGATCTCGCGCCGCAGGCCGTTCGCCTGCAGATCCCACCACATCGCATGCTCGATGAGGATCGTGTCCTCCGGGCGCCACGGGAGCGGGGGTGCGCCCAGCACCCAGTACTCCCACGGGCGTCCGGCAAGGTCTGCGACCCCGGCGTTCACGCCGCGCGCGTAGGCCTCGAGCAGCGCGCGCTCGGCGGGGGCTGCCTGCGCGAGCACCTCGCGGGCGACCGTGCGAAACCTGAACAGGCGGGCCCTGCGGTCCTGCTCGAGAGCCACCCCGCCGAACAGCTCCGCCAGCTCCCCGGCGGCGAGCCGCCGCGAGAGGTCCATCTGGAAATAGCGGTCCTGCGCGTGCACGAAACCGCTGGCGTACGCGAGGTCTGCGCGGTCGGTGGCCTCGATGGTGGGCACGCCGCGTGAATCGCGCGTGATGCGCACGGCACCCGTGAGGCCCGACGCAGCGAGCGCCCCGTCCAGCCGCGGCAGCGAGGCCCGCAACAACAGCCAGCCGAGGGCGAGCGCCGCGAGCAGCAGCACGGCGGCGGCGGCGCCGAGGTACTTCAGCGTCCGCATGCGCGCGCAGCTTTCAGTTCAGCGTGACCTTCAGGATCTGCATGGAGTTGGTGCCGCCCTGCACTCCCGAGAGCTCACCCTTGGTGAGAATCACCAGGTCGCGCTTCTTCACCAGTTGCAGCTCGAGCAGCCGCGTGAACAGCGCGCGGTAGAGGCTCTCGGTGGAGTTATCCGGGCAGGTGACGTCGAAGATCACCGGGTAGACGCCGCGGTAGAGCGTCACGCGCCGGCGGGTCGCTTCGTGGCGCGTGAACGCGTACACCGGGATGTCGGAGCGGATGCGCGACATCCACAGGGGCGTGGCGCCCGATTCGGTCAGCGCCACGATGGCGCGCACCTTCATGTGATTGGCCGTGTACATGACGGCCATGGCGATCGCTTCCTCGGTGCCCTGGAACTGGCCCTCCTTGATGCGCTGGCGGGGGCGGGTGTGGGTGAGCTGATACTTCTCGGCCCCTTCGATGACCTGGGCCATCGCCTGCACCGCCTTGACGGGATAGCGTCCGGCGGCGGTCTCGGCGGACAGCATCACCGCATCGGTGCCGTCGATCACCGCGTTGGCGACGTCGCTCACCTCGGCGCGCGTCGGCACCGGGTTCTGGATCATGGACTCCATCATCTGCGTCGCGGTGATCACCACGCGATTGTGCGTGCGGGTCTGATGGATGATGGTCTTCTGCAGGCCGGTGAGCTCCGCGTAGCCCATCTCCACGCCCAGGTCCCCGCGCGCCACCATGACCACATCGCTCGCCTCGATGATGCCGGCGAGATTCTCGACGGCTTCGTGGCGCTCGACCTTGGCCACCAGGCGTGCCTGGCCGCCGGCGGTGCGCAGCAGCGCGCGCGCCTGCTCCATGTCGGCGGCGTCGCGCGCGAACGATACCGCCATGTAATCCACGCCCTCCTCGGCGACGAACTGGATGTCCTCGTGGTCGCGCGCCGACACCGCGGGCGCCGAGATGCCGCCGCCCTGACGGTTGACCCCCTTGCGATCGGAGAGCTCGCCGCCGACGCGCACGCGGGTGTCGATCGTCGTGTCGCCGACACGCTCGACGTCCAGCACGATCTGCCCGTCATTGAGCAGCAGGGTATCGCCGGCGGCGACGTCACGCGGCAGATCCTGGTAGGCGACGCCGACCCTGGCTTCAGTGCCGGCCTTGGGATCGAGCGCGGTGTCGAGCGTGAAGGCGGCGCCTTCGGCGAGCTGCACGGGGCCGTCGCGAAAACACTCGATACGGATCTTGGGTCCCCCCAGGTCCAGCAGCACGCCGACGCACTTGTCGGCGCGCTGCGCGGCCTCGCGCACCAGCGCCAGGCGCCGCCGGCGGTCCGCGACCGTGCCGTGCGAGGCGTTGAGGCGCGCAACGTCCACACCGGCGCGCATCATTTCCGTTAGCACCTCGAGTGAGTCGGTGGCCGGCCCCATCGTGGCGACGATCTTGGTGCGTCTCAACATGGCTCAAGCGCGCTCGGCCGCGCGAGCGCGCTCCTCGAGAATGGCGACCGCCGGCAGTGTCTTGCCTTCGACGAACTCGAGGAATGCGCCGCCGCCGGTGGAGATGTAGGAGATGCCGTCCTCGACCCCGTATTTCTCGATGGCGGCGAGCGTATCGCCGCCGCCGGCGAGCGAGAAGGCCTTGCCGCGCGCGATCGCCTGCGCGATGGCGCGCGTGCCTTCGCCGAACTGCACGAACTCGAACACCCCCACCGGTCCGTTCCAGATGATGGTGCCGGCGGCCTGCAGCAGCGTGCTGCAGCGGTCGGCGGTGTCAGGCCCGATGTCCAGAATCAGGTCGTCGGCGCGCACCTCGCTCGCCGCACGTACATCCGCGTGCGCCGTGGCGGCGAATTCCTTGCCGACCACGACATCCGTCGGCAGCAGGATCTGCGTGTCGTGCGCGCGCGCCTTGTCCAGCAGGCGGCGCGCGACATCCAGCATCTCCGCCTCGTACAGGGACTTGCCCACGGCGACGCCGGTCGCGGCGAGAAAGGTATTGGCGATGCCGCCGCCCACGATCAGCTGGTCGACTTTCTCGAGCAGCGACTCGAGCACCAGCAGCTTGGTGGAGACCTTGGAGCCGCCGACGATCGCCACCAGGGGCCTCGCGGGCTTCTGCAGCGCGCGCTCCAGGGCATCCAGCTCACTCACCAGCAGGGGACCTGCGCAGGCCAGCGGCGCGTAGCGGGCCACGCCGTGGGTGCTCGCCTCGGCGCGGTGGGCAGTGCCGAAGGCGTCCATCACGAACACCTCGCACAGGGCGGCCATGCGGCGTGACAGCTGCTCGTCGTTCTCTTTCTCGCCCTTGTTGAAGCGCACGTTCTCGCACAGCACGGCGCTGCCGGCGGCACAATCGACGCCGTCCAGCCAGTGCTTGCGCAGCGGCACGGGTTTGCCGAGCAGCTCCGAGAGGCGCACCGCCACCGGGGCGAGTGTCAGCGCTTCGGTCGCCTGTCCCTCCTTTGGCCGGCCGAGGTGCGAGATGACGAACACCCTGGCCTGCTGGTCGAGCGCGTAGCGGATGGTCGCCAGAGCTGCGCGGATTCGGGCATCGCTGGTCACCACCCCGTCCTGCACCGGCACGTTCAGGTCTTCCCTGATGAGGACCCGCTTGTTGCGCAGGTCCGTGTCGGCCATGCGCAAAACCTTCATGAGGTGCGCGACCACGCCAGCGTGGTGTCGATCATGCGGTTGGAGAATCCCCACTCATTGTCATACCAGGCGCACACCTTGACCAGCGTGCCCTCGATCACCTTGGTGAGCGTCGCGTCGAACACCGAGGAGTGCGCATCGTGGTTGAAGTCCATCGACACCAGCGGCGCGTCGTTGTAGGCGAGGATCCCCTGCAGCGCACCGGCCGCCGCCTGCTGCAGGGCCTTGTTCACTTCCTCCACCGACGTGGCGCGCCGGGCGGTGAAAGTGAGATCCACCAGCGACACGTTGATGGTCGGCACCCGTACGGCGAAGCCATCGAGCCTACCCTTGAGCTCGGGCAGCACCAGGCCCACGGCGGCGGCGGCGCCGGTCTTGGTCGGGATCTGCGACATGGTCGCCGAGCGGGCACGCCGCAGGTCGGGGTGATAGACGTCCGTCAGCACCTGATCGTTGGTGTAGGCGTGAATGGTGGTCATGATGCCGGCCGTGATACCCACCTTGTCGTGCAGCACCTTGGCGACGGGTGCCAGACAGTTGGTGGTGCAGGAGGCGTTGGAGATCACGGTGTAGCCGCTCTTCAGCACGTTATGGTTCACGCCGAACACGATGGTGGCATCGACATCGTCGCCGCCGGGGGCGGAGATCACCACTCTCTTCGCACCTCCCTTGAGGTGCGCGCCGGCCTTCGCCTTGCTGGTGAACAGTCCCGTGCACTCGAGCACGTAGTCCGCCCCCACCTCGCCCCAGGGAACCTTGGCGGGGTCGCGCTCGGCATACACGCGGATGCGATCGCCGTTCACCACCATGTAGTCGCCGTCGACCTGCACCTGGCCGTCGAACCTGCCGTGCACGGTGTCGTAGCGCGTCAGGTGCGCGTTGGCCCTGGAGTCGCACAGGTCGTTGAGCGCCACGATCTGCAGCTGCCCGGTGCGCTTGCTCTCGTACAGCGCACGCAGAACGTTGCGCCCGATGCGCCCATAACCGTTGATGCCGACCTTGATTGCCATGCGCTCATTCCTCCAGCAGTTGGCGTATGTGTCGGGAGATATTATCGGCGCTGAAGCCAAAATGCGGAAACACGTCGGCCGCCTTGCCCGAGGCGCCGAAACGGTCGATGCCGAGCACCCGGCCGGTGCTGCCCACGTAACGCCACCAGCTCTGGGTCGCACCCGCCTCCACCGCCAGGCGGCGCGTCACGGCGCGCGGCAGGACGCTCTCGCGGTACGCATCGTCCTGCGCGTCGAACGTCTCGGTCCCCGGCATCGACACCAGCCGCACGCGGCGGCCGGCGGCGTTCGCCGCCGCTACCGCCTGCGCCGCGATGCCGACCTCGGAACCGGTGGCGATCACCAGGACTTCAGGCGTGCCGCTGCAATCGAGCAGAACGTAGCCGCCGCGGCGGATGTCGGCGAGCTGCGCCGGCGTGCGCGGCTGCTGCGGCAGCGGCTGGCGGGTGAGCGCCAGCGCCGTCGGGCCCTGGCGCTCGATGGCGAGCGTCCAGGCGACGGCGGTCTCCGCCGCATCACACGGACGCCACAGACTCATGTGCGGCATGGCGCGCAGGCTGCTCAAGTGCTCGATCGGCTGGTGGGTCGGCCCGTCCTCGCCGAGGCCGATGGAGTCATGCGTGTACACCAGGATGACGCGCAGGCTCATCAGGCAGCCGAGCCGCACGGCGTTGCGTGCGTAGTCGGAGAACACCAGGAACGTGCCGCCGTAGACGATGAAGCCACCGTGCAGCGAGATGCCGTTCATGATCGCCGTCATGCCGAACTCGCGCACGCCGTAATGCAGGTAGTCGCCCGCTGCCTGCGCGGGCGTGATGGTGCGCGCGCCCTTGAACAGCGTGTTGTTCGACCCGGTGAGATCGGCGGAACCGCCCACAATCTCCGGCAGCGCGGGAGCGAGCACGTTGAGCACCGCCTGCGCGGACTGGCGCGTGGCCTGGGGGGCCGCCTGCTTGAGCAGCGTCTCGAGCGTCTGCGCCGCGGTCTGCTGCCAGTTGCGCGGCAGATCCCCGCGCATGCGGCGCTCGAACTCGCGCGCCTCCGCGGGGAACGCCTGCGCGTAGCGCGCCAACAGCTCCCGCCACGCTGCCTCGAGCGCCGCTCCCTTGACGCGCTGATCCCACGCGGCGCGAATCTCCTCCGGCACCACGAACGGCGCATGGGGCCAGCCGAGCTGCAGGCGCGCCGCGGCCACCTCCTCCGCGCCCAGCGCCTCGCTATGCGCCTCCTTGGTGCCCTGTCGGTGAGGCGCGCCGTAGCCGATGATGGTCTTGCAGCAGATCAGCGACGGACGATCGCCCGCCGCGCGCGCCGCCTGGATCGCGCCGCTCACCGCGCCGGCATCGTGTCCATCGACGTTGGGCACCACGTGCCAGCCGTAGCCGGCAAAGCGCTCCGGAGTGTTGTCGGTGAACCAGCCGCTCACCTTCCCGTCGATCGAGATACCGTTGTCGTCGTAGAAGACAATGAGTTTCCCCAGCCCGAGCGTGCCCGCCAGCGAGCAGGCCTCGTGGGACACCCCTTCCATCAGGCAGCCGTCACCGCAGAAGGCGTAGGTGTAGTGATCGACCAGGTTGAAGCCGGGACGGTTGAACTGCGCTCCGAGCAGCCGTTCCGCGAGCGCCATACCGACCGCGTTGGCGAGTCCCTGGCCCAGCGGCCCCGTCGTGGTCTCGATACCGCAGTGCGGGTCGTATTCGGGGTGGCCGGGCGTTTTGCTGCCGAGCTGGCGGAAGTGCTGCAGGTCCTCGATGGTGAGCGGGTAGCCGGTAAGATACAGCAGCGAATACAACAGCATCGAGCCGTGACCGTTCGAGAGCACGAAGCGATCGCGGTCCGCCCAGCGCGGATTTGCCGGGTTGTGCCGCAGAAAATCCCCCCACAGGACCTGGGCGATGTCGGCCATGCCCATCGGCATGCCGGGGTGTCCGGAGTTCGCGCGCTCCACCGCGTCCATGGACAGTGCGCGGATGGCGTTGGCGAGTTCGCGGCGTGTAGTCATGCGGCTCTTGGGGCGGCGCGCGGCCGCCTGCTCAGTCTCCGACGGCAGGTGCCGCGCTTCGGCTCGAGGCGCGCGCACGGTGCAGGGGCGCGCATTCTCCACCAGTCGCGCCCGTTGCTCAATCGGGCTGGCATAATCCAAGGACCTGAGCCGGCGTACGCTCCGAGGCGACTTAAGTTCCCGCAGACGCGACTTGGGCGCGGGCCTGTTTCACATTACGCGCACACGGGAGCGATACGGGGTCATGTCGCACGCGGCTGACGCCCCTCGCGCGGCGACCTGGTTCACTGCCTGCGCCACAGGGGCTCTGCTACGCTCCCGTCATGAGCGCAGTGCGTCTGACTCACTTTACCGACCCGCACCTCTACGGCGACGAAAACGAATCGCTGCGTGGAGTGGCGACGCTGCCGGCGCTGACCGCGGCGCTGGCCCACGCGCGTGCGCGCGACTGGCCACCGGATGCGCTGCTGGTGACCGGTGATCTGGTGCAGGATGACCCGGCGGGATACCCGCACTTCCGCCGCCTGTTTGGTGCGCTGGGGCTGCCGGTGCTGTGCCTGCCCGGCAATCACGATGAGCCCCAGGCCATGCAGCGCGAGCTCTCCGGAGAGCCCTTCGTGCTCGGCGGTTTCGTCGACCTGGGACGCTGGCGTATCGTGCTGCTCGACAGCTGCCTGCCGGGCTCGGCCAGCGGCGCCCTGAGCGCGCCGGCCCTCGCCGCGCTCGAGGAGGCCCTGGCAGGCGCCGGCACGCGCCATTGCATGGTGTGCCTGCACCACCATCCGGTGCCGATGGCCAGCCGCTGGCTCGATCGCGTGGGGCTGACGAATGCGGCCGAATTCCTGCATGTCATCGACGGGCATCGTAACGTACGCGCCATCGTGTGGGGCCATGTACATCAGAGTTACGACGCCCTGCGCCAGGGCGTGCGGCTGCTGGCGACGCCTTCGACCTGCGCGCAGTTCCTGCCGAACGCCGACGAATTCGCGGTGGACCGCCGCCCGCCGGGCTATCGCACGCTCGAGCTGCACGCCGACGGCTCGCTGCTGACGGAGGTCGTATGGGTCGAACGGCATGCCGGTGGTTCCTCGCGCTCGGCCTGCTCGGCAGCCTGACCGCTCACGCCGCCGGCCCGGTGTGGGCAGTCCGCGGCGCACACAACACCGTATACCTGGCAGGTTCCGTGCACTTGCTGCCGGCGCAGGACGCAGTGCTGCCGTCGGCGTTCGACCGCGCCTACGCGGACTCGGGCCAGCTCGTGATGGAGCTCGATCTGGGCCAACTCGATCCGCTGCAGGTGGCCGGCTGGATGACGGAGCATGGCGCGCTGCCGGCCGGCAGTACGCTGCGTGGCGTGCTCGGGGAGCCGCGCTACACGCGTGTCAGTGCCGCGGCGGCCGACCTCGGCCTCTCGATGGAGCTTCTCGACGGCCAGTCGCCCTGGGTCGTGGGGATCGAGCTCGCCGACCTCCAGTACCTGCATCTGGGGTTCGATCCGCAACAGGGCGTCGAGGCGCAGCTCGTGCAGCGCGCGCAATCCGACAGCAAGCCGACCGCGGGCCTGGAGACTCTGTCCGAAGAGCTCGGCAGTCTGGAGACGCTGTCTCGCGAGGATCAATTGCGGCTGCTCGACCAGACGCTGAGTGAGCTGAAGGAGTCCGCCGGCGAGATGCAGGCGGTGCTCAGCGCCTGGCGCCGCGGCGACGCTGCCCGGCTCGCCGACCTGCTGGCGCGCGAGTACCGCGCCTTCCCGGCGCTCTATCGCCCGCTGGTGACCCAGCGCAATCAGCGCTGGCTGCCGCAGATCGAGCAGCTCCTGCACGGCGAGCGCAACTGCCTGGTGATCGTGGGCGCGTTGCACCTGGTGGGTGAGGGAGGGTTGCTCGAGCTGCTGCGCAAGGACGGGTTTGCGCCGGCGCAGCTGAATTAGTCGTAGGCCGCAGGCCCGGATCGCAAAACAGGACTTTCGCGGCCGCCGCAAGTACGTCCCTGTAGGCTGCGGGCGCGCCTTTCCGCGCTTCGCAATCCTGCTTCGCGCGGAAAGCCCTGGGTTTGCCGTCCTGGCAAACCCGCTCGGCGCGCTGCGCCTCGCCCCTGGCGCGCACGCCCGCGAAACTCCTGTTTTGCGCTCACGCCTGCTCCCGCTTTCTTCACCCGCGCTGCCGAGCGGCGCGTGCCGAGTAGAAGCGCCACAACGGCACCGCCAGCACGGCGGTCCACGCCAGCACCAGCCAGCCCACGAAGCCATCGAAGCGGCTGAGCAGAAAGCCCAGCGGCGCGCCGCGCGCCGGCCGTGTCAGCTCGTGCGCGACCAGCATCACCCACACCCAGCCCGCGTGCAGCCCGGCGCAGGCGGCGATGTTGCCGGTCGCCGCGCGCACCAGGCCGAGGAGCACGCCCACCGCCAGCAGCGCGAGGAACGCATCGACGATGCCCGCCGGCTGCGCCCACGAGTGCAGCGTCCCGGCCAGCAGCTCCAGGCCGCTGCGCGGCGTGACCTGCGCGGGCGCGATGTGGTGGCTGGCGAGAAAGTGCGTCGCCGCGTACAACAGCGCCGTCAGCAGCACGGCAAGGCGCGTCCCGGACTCGCGTTCGATCGCGGTGTGCATCGCACCGCGCAGGAACGTCTCCTCGATGAACGCCACCGCGAAGCCGCTGACCAGGCGCAGCGCAGCGAGCCGCAGCAGATCCACGCCGCTGAAGTCTGCGGCCGGCGTCCACTCCAGCAGCCCGAGCGCACTCATCAAGCCCACCACCGCCAGCATGCTCGCCACGCCGAGGATGAGCGCGAGCGACATCTCGCGCAGGAACGCGCGGCGCGGCAGCCCGTATCCGAGGCTGGTGCGGTCGGCGAGCCTCAGGTGCCGCGCGATGAGCACGAACCCCACCAGCAACGCGAGCATGCCGATGCGCTCGCCGACGCGGTGGAACGGGAAGTCGAAAAAGGGGTGCAGCAGCGTCCACGCCGGGTAGCTGAATACGGCGATGGCCGCCAGCGCCAGCGCCATCAGTGCCAGAAACCAGGCAAAAGCTCGCATCGCTTCATGACTCGCTTGCCACGGCCGCCCCGATCCGACTAGCTTATGTGCTTCCCACTGCGGTGAGGAGTCATGCCGGCACCCCCCGTGCAGCCGATCGTCATCTGGTTCGGCCGGGTCGGGGACCTGATCCTGCTGTCCGCGCTACTGGAAATCCTGCATCGTCGCTTCGGCAGTCCGTGTCACGTCATCGGCGCCGGCGCCTGGCTGGGTGAGATCTACGCGGCGCACGCCGATGTGGCGCGCGTGTCGTGCCTGCATCGCTACACCGCCTGGGCATTCGACCCCACCTGGTGGCGCACGCGGCGGGCGCTGCGCGCCAGCCGCGCCGGCCCGGTCTATGTCTGCGAGACCGATCTGCGCAAGCTGGCGAGAATCCGGCGCCTGCTGCGCTTCAGCGGCATCGAAGCGGCGCGCTGCGTATTTCTCGCGCAGACGGGCCCTGACACCGCCCTACCCCACACGTCCAGAATTGCGCCGACGCACCGGGTCGATGCGCAGACGGACCTGGACACCGCCCTACCCCGCACGTCCAAAATTGCGCCGACGCACTGGGTCGACCGCCTGGTGAGCTTCGGCCGCCTCACGCCCGCGGCGTTCAACGCGTCCGACTACCCGTGGCCGGCGCCCGCGCCGCGCTGCGCGCCGCTTCTTACGGTGTCGGATGCGGCGCGCGCCGAGTGCGCCGCGTGGCTCGAGCGGCAAGGCTGGCGCGACCGCACCCTGATACTGGTGCAGCCCGGCAACCGGCGCACCATGCGTGGCCGGCGGCTGCGCGTCTTGCCGGCGGACGACAAGGCGTGGCCGCTCGAGCGCTGGGCGGGGCTGCTGCGCCGCATCCACGCGCGGCTGCCGCAGGCGCTCATCGTGCTATGCGGCGCGCCGCGCGAGTCACGGCTGCTCGAGTGGATTGCCGCGGCGGCGCAGCTGCCGGCGGTGGCGGCGGCGGAGCTGCGGTTGCCGCGCCTGCTGGCGCTGTGTGCGCGCTCGCACAGCATGATCTCCGTCGACACCGGTCCCGCGCATGCGGCGGCGGCGCTAGGCCTGCCGCTGGTGGTGCTGTTCGGCGCGCACTCCCAGCAGCAGTGGCTGCCGCGCAGCCCCTGCGGCTCGCCGGTGTTGGGCGTAGGCGGACCGCCGCAGTCCACGCGCCTCGATCAGATTTCGGTGGAGACGGTGTTCGCGGCGTGGTGTGCACTGGACGCGGAGGACAACCCCCTCAGGACCGCAGCAGCGCGCGCCACTGCTCCGTAACCGTGCTCAGGCGGAAACGCGGATCCGGGCCGGTGCGCGGCCGCCCGCCGCTGCGCCAGGCGCGGATGCGCTCGAGATAGGCATCGAACAGCCCGGCGCTCGCCGCGAGCCGCGCCGGCAGCCGCCGCCAGCGCGACGGCAGACCGCCCACCGCGGCCTCGTAGAGGCGGTACCCTGGGGTGAGCGGCAGCACCTGCCGCGGGTCGCCGACGACTTCCAGCGCCGCGCCGCAGTCGTGAGTGAGTACCGGCGTACCCAGGGCGTGGGATTCGGCGAACACCAGGCCGAAGGTCTCCGGAATCACGAAGTTGGGAAAGAAGGTGCACAGCGCACTGCGCACCTCGGCGTGGATGCGGGCCTGAGGCTGCGGGCCGAGGAACTCGACCCCCGCGCGGCGCGCGTCGCCGCCGGCCTTGTAGCCGGGATTGCCCACCACCAGGCGCAGATCCGGCATGCGGCGCTTCAGCGCGCTGAAGGCATCGAGCGTGAAGTTGAGTCCCTTGTTGGGAGAGGAGAAGAATATCAGCTTGCGCTCATCCACCGGCGTGTCGTCCGGCGTGAGCGCCTCCTCCACCGCGTTGTAGATGGTGAGCGCGCGCACCTGCGCGGCAACGCCGATGCGGCGCAGCGTGGCCTCGACGCCGCGGCGCTGCGAGTCCGATACGCACACCGCCGTCGCCGCCATCTCGCGCAGCAGCGCGGCGGTGCCGGCGAGCCAGCGCGCGCGCCGCGAGCCCGGATTCACCTGGTCGTGCAGCCACAGGTACGTGCGGGCGCCGGGGTAGTGCTTGGCCACCAGCGGCAGCGCGCGCGAGTCGCGGTTGACGATCACGTGGGTGATGCCGGAAATGCGCTGCGGCCGGCGATAGCGGCCCCAGTCCTCGGCGCGGTTGTGCTGGATCACGAACGCCTCCAGCGCATCGGCCACCCGTGTCAGGGTCGCCTCGGTGCCTCCCAGGGCGCACGTGTGCAGGGTGCGCGTGTCGTAGGGCTGCCGGCACAGCGGGTCGTAGAACAGGACCGAGCTCATTTTGAGAGTATTCTACGGACTTGCTCGAGGCGACGGCTGAGGTGCGCGTGGCGAGTGACAGCGGCTTGTCCGCCTGCATTATCACCTTCAACGAAGCCGACCGTATCGAAGCCTGCCTGCGTTCCGTCGCCTTCTGCGACGAAATCGTCGTGGTCGACGCCCATTCCACCGACGGCACGCGCGAACTCGCCACCGCCCTCGGGGCGCGGGTCATCGAGCGCGACTGGCCCGGTTACCGCTCGCAGAAGCAGTTCGCCGTCGATGCGGCGCGCCACGACCGGGTGTTGTGCCTCGACGCCGACGAGCGCGTGAGCGCGGCGCTGCGCGCCGAGATTCTCGCGCTCAGGGCGCAGGGCTTCACGGGCCCCGCCGGCTGGTCGATACCGCGCATCACCGACTACTTCGGCCGCTTCCTGCGCCACGGCAACGCCTACCCGGACCGTCTGGTGCGCCTGTTCGATCGGCGCCGCGGCGGCTGGAGCGGTTACGAGATTCACGAGAATACGCACGTGCAGGGCCGCACGGGGAGGCTTCACGGCCGTCTCGAGCACTACGCCTACCGCAGTCTCGCCGACCATCAGAACCGCATGCAGCGCTACGCCGAGCTGATGGCGCAGGCGATGTACGAGCGCGGCCGGCGCTGCGGACTGACCCCGGTGGTGGTGAATCCGCAGTGGCGCTTCGTGCGCGGCTACCTGTTGCGGCTGGGCTTTCTCGACGGCTGGCGCGGGCTGGTGTTTGCCCTGATCGAGGCGAACTACGTGCGGCGCAAATACCTCGCGCTATACGCCCGCAGCCGGGGGCTGCCGCTCTGACCATGCGGCCACCTGTGCCAGGCGCGCCAGGGGATCAGCGAGCTCGAGCAGCTCGAGTTTCTCCGCGGGGGTGAGCGGCAGGATCTCGGCCCAGCGGTTGCCGACCCAGCCGGCGTCCTCGTAGTGGCTGTCGACATGCGTGTACGCGCCGCCGAGCCTCGGCAGCACCTCGCGCAGCAGCTCACCCAGGTGCGCCAGCGCTGCCGGCAGCGCGCTGGACGCGTCCTCGGGCAGATAATCGACCTCGGCCAGATTCAGGCCATCGCTCTGCTGCCAGCGCCGCCGCACCCGGAAGCGCCGCTCGCCCAGGCAGGTGATCCCGAGCAGCCCGTCGGGCAGCGTGTCGAAATCCACCAGCCGCGCACTGGTGCCGGTGTCGGCCACGGCCGAGACCGCACCCGCTTCCGCGCCCGCGAGGATCAGCACCACACCGAAGGCACTGTGCTCCTTCAGGCAGCGGCGCACCATGTCCAGGTAGCGCGGCTCGAAAATGCGCAGCGACAGCGGCCCGCCCGGAAACAACACCGTATTCAGCGGCAACAGCGCCAGGCCGGCCGGGGGCATGCGCGCTAACGCCTGCGCCCCGGCAGGGCGGTGCCGGCGGCGCGTTCCAGTTCCGCGAGCAGCTTGCCGTGCAGACCGCCGAAGCCGCCGTTGCTCATGATGAGCAGGTGGTCTCCGGGGCGCGCCGCGCGGGCGAGATCGCGCGCCAGCGTGTCGATGTCGCCGCTGCCGTGAGCGCGCTCGCCGAGCGCGGCGAGCACCCCGCCGGTGTCCCAGCCCAGATCCGCTGCCGTGTACAGCCACACCTGGTCCGCGGCGGCGAGCGCCGGGGCGAGCGTGAGCCGATGCACGCCCATGCGCATGGTGTGGGAGCGCGGCTCGAGCACCGCGATGATCCGCTCGGCTCCGACACGGCGGCGCAGGCCGTCGATGGTGGTCGTGATCGCGGTGGGGTGGTGCGCAAAATCGTCGTAGACGCGGATGCCGTTGACCTCGCCGTACAGCTGCAGGCGGCGCGCGATGCCCTGGAATGCCTGCAGCGCATCCAGCGCCTGCTTCACCTCCACACCCACATGGCGCGCGGCGGCGATCGCCGCGAGCGCGTTCTCCACGTTGTGCGCCCCGATCAGCGACCACTGTACGGTGCCGCGCGGCTGCCCGCCCTCCAGGAGCTCGAAGCGCGAGAAGTCCTGCACGCCGTGCACCGCACGCGCGCTCCACAGCGCATCGGTGCGCGGCTCGCGCGCGAAGCCCTCGAGCGGCGTCCAGCACCCCATCTGCAGCGTGTCGCGCAGCAGCGCGTCGGCGGCGTTCCACACGATGCGCCCGCCCCCGGGCACGATGCGCACCAGGTGGTGGAACTGGCGCTGGATGGCGCCGACGTCGGGGTAGATGTCGGCGTGGTCATACTCGAGGTTGTTGAGAATCAGCGTGCGCGGACTGTAGTGCACGAATTTCGCGCGCTTGTCGAAGAACGCCGTGTCGTACTCATCCGCCTCGATGACGAAGCACGGTGCGGCGCCGAGGCGGGCGCTCACGCCGAAGTTCGCCGGCACGCCACCGATGAGAAACCCGGGGTTGCGGCCGGCGTGCTCGAGGATCCACGCCAGGAGCGAGGCGCTCGTGGTCTTGCCATGGGTGCCGGCGACCGCGAGCACCCAGCGCCCTTTGAGCACCTCGCGCGCCAGCCACTCGGGCCCCGACGCAAAGGGGAGGCCGCTCTCGAGCAACGCTTCGATGACCGGCTGGCCGCGCGTCATGACGTTGCCGACCAGCACCACGTCCGGCGCCGGCGTGAGCTGCGCGGCCTCGAAGCCCTCGGTCACCGCGATGCCGAGCGCTTCCAGCTGTGTGCTCATGGGCGGGTAGACGTTGCGATCCGAGCCGCTGACGCGGAAGCCCGCGGCGCGGGCCAGGGCGGCGACCCCGCCCATGAACGTGCCGCAGATGCCCAGGATATGAACGTGCATCGGGGCTGACTTCAGGCCTTGACGGGGGGGAACAGTGCCAACACCAACAGCCGCCCGGTGAAGATCTGCAATATCACCAGCACGACGCTCGCCGGGCTCGACCACTCGAGCGCCGCCTTCACGATCTGGCTGCTGGCGGCGACCAGCCAGATGATCAGCAGCAGCCCCGCGCAGGCGACCGGCACCTGCCACAGCGCATCCTCGCCCAGGCGCAGCATGAGCCAATCGGAAGCGATCAGCAGCGGCGACAGCAGCCCCTGCAGTCCGAATACCGCCGTCGCGGTCTGCAGGATGCGCTCCGCGCGCCCTGCGAGCTTCAGCAGCGCGACATACCAGGCGAGTGTGAACAGCGTGTCGACCAGCACTTGCGCGGGCCAGCTCTTGACCGGCGGCAGCACGCTGCTCACCACCAGATTCACGCCCAGGTAAGCGCTGACGGTCAGCGCGAGCAGCCGCGTCGAGGCCGGCAGGTCCTGCGGGCCCCGGCGCAGCAATGCGATCTGCGCAAAGAGCTGAATGAGCTCCTTCATGACTTCCGATGCCGGCGCGCGCCTCGCATAATGGGCACGCCCGATTGTACAGATCATTATCAGACTCCGTTGCAGCGCATCGTCAGCAACACCCCCGACCTTGCCGCGCTGACCGCGCGTCTCGCCAGG
>Ga0209577_10000247_pt1 | contig 54868 bp, 38 predicted proteins | sample GraSoiAngelo_109_FD_185874 | JGI IMG/M metagenome (GOLD analysis project Ga0209577, IMG submission 185874) | Grasslands soil microbial communities from the Angelo Coastal Reserve, California, USA - 14_0903_12_20cm (SPAdes) (version 2) | ecosystem: Environmental > Terrestrial > Soil > Grasslands... | reverse complement strand
ACAAGAGTCGCTACCGCATGCAAGGGGAAAATGCGTCTGAGGGAAAATATTTTCTGTCCCGCTTACCGTACTCTCGTACTACCCGAACGCCTGCCGTGCGCACCACTCGTAGCTACTTCCCGATACTCGCCTCGCGCCGTCTATCGAAGGGCCTGTGTTACACTTCGCCGTTTGTTTTTTCTTGCACTCATAACCGTTCAAGGGGTCCTTGCGAATGAAATTCTCTTTTTGCCTTTCATCTCTTTCCGCAGTTTTGGTACTCGCACCGCTCGCTCTTGCTCAGCAGACTGCTCCTCGCGTCATCACCATTGACGACTATTTCCAGATTCGCGAAGTCCGCGACCCGCAACTGAGCCCCGACGCGAAGTGGGCCACGTACACCGTCAAGACGGCCCTTCTCAAGGAAGACAAGAACGAAGAGCGCATTTGGATGGCTCCGACCGCCGGCGGTGCACCCCTGCCATTGACCGCCGAAGGTGTTTCCTCCTCCCGCGCCCGCTGGAGCCCCGATGGCAAATTCATTGCCTTCCTTTCCGCTCGTGGTGAAGGCAAGACCCAGGTCTGGCTGCTCAACCACCTCGGCGGGGAGGCGGAGCGGCGCACGGACACGCCGCAAGACGTCGAGGACTTTGCCTGGTCACCCGATAGCCGCCGGCTCGTTCTGGTTCTTCGCGATGCCAGTCCCGAGGAGCTTGAGGCTGCCAAGGAAAACAAGGATAAGGGCGCCGCTCGGCCTGAAAACGCCTCTGAAAGCGGTGCCAAGGACACGAAGAAGGCGCAAAAACCCTGGGTCATCGACCGTCTACAATTCAAACTCGACGAAGTGGGTTACCTCGATCGCCGCCGTACCCACCTCCACCTGTTCGACTTAGCGGCGAAAACTCTAACCCAAATCACCTCCGGAGATTTCGACGACTCCGAGCCCGCCTGGTCTCCCGATGGCAAGTGGCTTGCCTTCAGCAGCAATCGCTCTATGCCAGACCCCGACGCCTCTTACGACCAGAACATCTGGGTCGTCGCCGCCGGCAACTCCGACAAGGGCGCGCATCTCACGCAAGTCAGCACGAATCCAGGCGCCGATGGCTCCCCCGGCTGGTCCCCCGACGGCAAGTGGATCGCCTACGTCACCCAGCTCGATCCCCGCCTCTTCGACTACGCCACCAAACATCTTGCCGTCGCTCCCGCCACCGGCGGCGAAGCCAAGGTCCTCACTCTTGCTCTCGATCGGATGGTAACCGTCCCCCGCTTTTCGCCCGACGGAAAGTTCATCTACTTCATCGCCGATGATGACGGCACGCAAAATCTTTGCCGCATCCCCGTCACGGGCGGAGAGGTTACCCGCCCCGTCGCCGGCCGCCTGATGGTGAACAACTACTCGCTCGCCACGAACGGAGACATCGTCGTGCAGGTCACCACTATCGACCGCCCGGACGAGCTCTACACGATTCCCGATGGCAAACTAACCCAGATTACGCACACGAACGACGCCCTGATGAGCCAGCTGAAGCTCTCCCACGGCGATTACGTTCACTTCAAAAGCAAAGACGGCACCATCGTTTCTGGATACCTCTACAAGCCTGTAGACTACGTCCCAGGCAAAGAGTACCCCACCATCATTCGTCCGCACGGCGGCCCAGTTTGGGCCTATTACGCGGAATTCGATCACCTGCCGCAACTCTTCGCCGCCAATGGCTATGCCGTGCTATTCCCGAATCCGCGCGGTTCAACGGGCCATGGCCAGGACTTCGCGAAGGCGATCTGGGCCGACTGGGGCAACCTGGATTTTCAAGACGACATAGCCATGGTCGATTACGCCATAGAGCAGGGCATCGCCGACCCGGAGAAGCTCGCCGTTGGCGGCTGGTCCTACGGTGGCATATCCGCGGACTTCATCATCGCGCAGACCAACCGTTTCAAAGCTGCCATTTCCGGCGCAGGAAGCGGCCTCTTCAGCAGTTTTTATGGTCATGACCACTACCAAAGAGACTACGAAACCGAGCTGGGCCACCCATGGGAGAACAAGGCTGTCTGGGAAAGAGTCTCGCCCTTCTATAAAGTCGCCAAGGTGACCACTCCCACTCTATTCATGGGCGGCGAGATCGACTGTAACGTTCCCATCCTCGGCGGTGAACAGATGTACCAGGCCATGAAGCGCCTCGGCCGTACCACCGAACTCGTTGTCTACCCAGGCGAATACCACGAATTCAAGACGCCCTCTCACATCAAGGACCGCCTCGAACGCTACCTAGCCTGGTACGCGCACTATGTCAAAGGTGACTCGACTCCCGCCCGGCCCGCACCGCCTGTGAAATCTGGGAAATAGTGGAAAGTTCGGATCTCCCCGTCCGAATCGTGGTTGAATGCAAGAACCCGTCGCACTAGCGAGAGTGAGCGGCGGTGAACAACCATGAAACGGACTCAGGCGCCTGTGCGTCCCACGTCAAGAGAGTCATTCCCCCGGGCATTTTCCTGACCATAGAGACGAGAGAAAACGGAGCGCGGAGGACCATGGTGCGAAAGCATGCGAGTGCGTTAGCCGTATTCGTGTTGGTCTTGGTAGTTATGCCTTTGGCGGCGCAGGCGCCGAGCCAGGCGGATTTGTACGCGATCTATCAGATCAAGGATGAGGGATTTAATCATTCGCAAGTGATGGACATCATGAGCTATCTGAGCGATGTGTATGGTCCGCGTCTAACGAATTCGCCGAACGTCAAGGAGGCGGCCGGCTGGGCAACGGGCAAGATGAAGGAATGGCAACTTGTCAATGTTCATCTGGAGCCATGGGGACCGTTCGGCCGAGGCTGGTCCAACGAACGATTTTCGGCGCAGGTGATTTCCCCACGGCCGTTTCCTCTGATTGCCTACGCGAAGGCCTGGACACCTGGGACCAATGGTCCGGTAACCGCGGCAGCAGTGCTCGCGCCGATCTTGAAGGAAGAAGATATTCAGAAGTACCGGGGGCAGCTTAAAGGAAAGTTTGTGCTGACGGCAACGATCCCCGAGAATCCCGAGCGCTTCGAGCCGCAAGCTCGCCGCTACACGGATGCGCAGCTGGCGGAGCTTGCAACCCAGCCGGTGCCTATGGCGCAAAACCCCGAAGATCGCGTTGCGCAATTCCGCGCACAACGCGAGTTGCAGCTTAAGGTCCAGAAGTTTCTTCTGGAAGAAGGCGTTGTCGCATGGATTGAGCCCTCGCGGGGCGACGACGGAACCGTGTTCGTGCAGCAAGGAGGCGGACGCGATAAGGAGAAAGACCCACCGGCTCCCACGCGTTTCGCCGTGGCCAGCGAAAACTACGGGCGTATCTATCGAATGCTTGATAAGAAGGTGCCCGTCACGCTGCAAGTGGATATCGAAAATAAGTTCTACGACGACGATCTGAATTCTTTCAACATCATCGGCGAAATACCCGGCACGGACAAAGCCAAAGCCGATGAGGTCGCTATGCTCGGCGCGCACTTCGATTCCTGGCACGGCGGAACCGGTGCGACTGACAATGGCGCAGGCTCCGCTGTGATGCTGGAGGCCATCAGGATTCTCAAGACTACCGGCCTCAAGATGCGTCGCACCGTGCGAATCGGCCTATGGACCGGTGAGGAGCAGGGCTTGCTCGGCTCGCGCGCCTATGTAAAGCAGCATTTCGCCGATCCGGAAGTGATGAAGCCCTCTCCGGAGCATGCCAAGCTTGCCGCCTACTACAACGTCGACAATGGAACCGGCAAGATTCGCGGTGTCTACCTGCAGGGGAATGAAATGGTGGCACCAATTTTTTCCTCATGGATGGAGCCGTTCCACGACCTCGGAATGAACACGCTCACCATCCGCAACACCGGCGGAACCGATCACCTTGCCTTCAATGCCGTTGGACTGCCCGGTTTTCAGTTCATCCAGGACCCTCTTGACTATGACACGCGGACGCACCATTCGAACATGGATGTCTACGAGCGCATCCAGGAGCCGGACATGAAGCAGATGGCGGTAATTGTCGCCTCCTTCGTGTACCTGACGGCCAATCGCGAAGAAATGATTCCGCGCAAGCCCCTTCCGAAACCTCAGCCCGCGGCTCCCCAACCCTGAGCGAATTGTCGAGAGGCGGTCTTCCGCCCGCACTTCCTCATTTCTGGCTTCGATCACGGCAATTGATGCGACTTCCCAGGGGCGTACCTTTTTTCAACCAATGACCGGTTGTCTCTCTGTTACACTACGCCCCGGTTTGGGCCCCATCGTTCTTCTGAGGTGTTATACGCATGAAAATCCGTCGCTGCATCGCGTTCGCCTGTCTCGCTCTGGTTCTGCGGCTGTCCGCCCCCGCCCAGGAATCGGCTCCGAAGCCCGCTTCCGCCACTCCACGTAACATCATGATTGACGATTTTTTCCAGATTTGCGATGTCTCCCAACCCGAGATGAGCCCCGATGGCCAATGGGTCGTCTACTCCGTGCGAACCAGGATGCTCAAGGATGATAAGAACGAGCAGCGCCTCTGGATGGTCTCAACTCACGGTGGCGATCCCATTCCCATGACCGTGGAAGGAGTCTCGTCCTCGCACCCCCGCTGGAGCCCCGACGGCAAGTACCTCGCATTTCTCTCTTCCCGCAACGCGGGCAAGAGCCAGGTGTGGTTGCTCAACCACCTCGGCGGGGAAGCCGTGCGCCTCACGGAAGCAGTTCAAGGTGTCAGCGATTTCGAATGGTCCCCGGACAGCACACGCCTCGTCCTCGTCCTCCAGGATCCCAAGCCGGAGGACGCCGAGGCTGCGAAAGACAAGGACAAAGACAAGCCAGCTCCAAAACCGAAGACTCCTCCACCCTTTGTGATCGACCGCCTCCAGTTTAAGGAAGACACCGTCGGCTATCTGGATCGCCGCCGCACCCACCTCTACGTTTTTGACGTTGCCTCCAAAAAGGTCACGCAAATTACTTCCGGCGACTACGATGACAACGAGCCTGCCTGGTCGCCTGACAGCAAATCTCTGGCCTTCACCAGCAACCACAGCACGCCCGATCCCGATCGAAATTTTAATTCCGACATCTGGGTCGTCGCCGCCGACAACACCGACAAAGGTGCGCACCTCGCGCAAGTCACCACCAATCTTGGTGCGGACCGCTCGCCCGCGTGGTCACCCGACGGAAAGTGGATCGCCTTCGTCAGCCAAACCGACTTCAAAGCCATCGACTACGCCACTCATCATCTGGCCATCGCTCCTTCGACTGGCGGCGAGGAAAAAGTTCTGACGCTCGCGCTTGACCGCAACGTGCGCCGCCCGCGCTTCTCCGTCGATGGCCGCTCGATCTACTTCATCGCCGAAGACGACGGCACGCAAAATCTCTGCCGCGTCGCAGTCGCCGGCGGAGAAATCATGCGGCCCATTGCTGGCCGTCTCACGGTGTCCTCCTACTCTCTCGGCTCCGAAGGCACCATCGCCGCGCAAATCGGGATGCTCGACCGCCCCGACGAAATCTATCTTTGGAACGGAAACGATCTCACTCGCCTCACCAAAACAAATGACGCCTTGATCGCGCAGCTCCGTCTCGCCCAACTCGACTACGTTCACTTCAAAAGCAAAGACGGCACCCCTGTCGCCGGTTATCTCTACAAACCCGTCGACTACACTCCCGGCCAGAAAGTGCCTACGCTGCTCAATCCGCACGGCGGCCCGGTCGGTCAATATTCCGCTTCTTTCTACCACCTCGCGCAGCTCTACGCCGCCAATGGCTACGCCGTCCTCCTGCCGAACCCGCGCGGCTCGTCCGGCTACGGCCAGAAATTCTGCGAAGCCATCTTCGCCGACTGGGGAAACAAAGACTATCAGGACGACATGGCTATGGTGGACTACGCCCTCGAGCAGGGCATCGCTGATCCCGATAAACTCGGAGTCGGGGGCTGGTCCTACGGCGGCATCTCCACCAACTTCATCATCACGCAAACCACGCGCTTCAAGGCCGCAATCACCGGCGCAAGCGAAGTCCTCTACGTCGCGAACTATGGCCACGACCACTATCAAAAGCTCTGGGAGCTCGAGCTTGGCCTGCCTTGGGAAAACCGCGCTCTATATGAACGCATGTCGCCGTTCAACAAAGTCACCAACATCACCACCCCCACACTCATCATGGGCGGCGAGATCGATTGGAACGTTCCCATCATCAACTCCGAGCAACTCTACCAAGCCCTCAAGCGCCTCGGCCGCACCACCGAGCTCGTCGTCTACCCCGGCGAATATCACGGATTCACCACGCCGTCGCATATCAAGGACCGTCTCGAGCGTTACCTCGCCTGGTACGCCCACTACGTCAAGGGCGATCGAACGCCGCCGCGTCCTGCGCCTGCCGAAGCGAAAGCAGAAAAAGGGGAATGATGATGCGTCTTCACGATTCGATTCTCGCGATCGCAATTCTTACGTTGCTTAACTGCAGTTTCGCTCCCGCGCAAACCCGCTTCACTGTCGGCACCGCTTCCGCCGCCCCGGCCGAGAAATCCACCGGCACTCTCGAAGTTCCCGCCGGTGTCGACGCCGCCACCAGCATCCCCATCGTCGTCGTGAATGGCGCCAAGCCCGGCAAAATCCTCGCGCTCGTCTCCGGCGCCCACGGCACCGAATACGTCTCCATCATCGCCATCGAAAAAATCATCGCCGCTCTCGACCCTGCGCAAGTCACCGGCACCGTCATTCTCGTCCCGCTCATCAATATCCAATCCTTCGAGCAGAAGGTCCCACACGTCAATCCCATCGACAACAAGAGCATGAATCGCTTCTATCCCGGCAAACCCGACGGCACGCAAACCGAACGCGCTTCCTACCTCATCACCAAGGAAATCGTCGACCGCTGCGATTACCTCATCGACTATCACGGCGGCGACCTCGACGAGAGCCTCCGCCCCTACGCCTACTGGGGCCCCACGGGCCGTGAAGCCCAGGACCACACCTCCAAGGAAATGGTCCTCGCCTTCGGTCTCGATCACATCATCATCTGGCGCGAACGCCCCACCGACCCCGCCGCCACCCGCTACCTCGATAACACCGCTTCCGTCCACGGCAAGCCGTCCATCGTCGTCGAAGCCGGCCACGCTGGCACCGTTGAGTCCGACGACGTCGCCCTCCTTGTCAACGGCACCCTCAGCACCATGCGCGCCTTGAAGATGCTTCCCGGGGACTCGCATCCCATTGAAAATCCCGTCTGGATTGAAAAATTAGTGGACGTCCTCGCCGACGGCCCCGGCATCTGGTATCCCCTCGTCAAGCGCGGCACTTACGTCTCCGCCGGAATGAAGCTCGGCATCATCACCGACTACGTCGGCAAAGTCATCGCCGAGCCCCGCGCTCCCGTCTCTGCCGTCGTCCTCCACGTCAACGCCGTCCCCTCCCTGAAAAAAGGCGACAACATCGCCGACCTCGGCGTACCTGCCGCCAAAGCTCCGTAATCTGTTTTCCGCTCTTGCCGCTTACGTGCTCGCCTGTGTGGGGCGGACCTCCGTCCGCCCTCTACCGTCATTTCGAACGGAGCAGGCCGACTTTTTCTTCCCGCTTCGCTCACGCGAAGCGGTCGACCCGGGGATGTCAGAAATCTGTCTTTCCTTGAGCCGCGCACAGAGGACCCTTGCCACATCATCGTCCGCCGTCGGCACGGCTATACCGCGACCAGCTTCGGCATCGCCACCGGCCTCGCCATCTTGCTCCTCTCCTTCGGGTCCAGCGTCCTCTTCCTCCACAAAAAACGCCTCGACTCCTACTCCGTACGCCCCACCGTCTAGGGTCAGCTTGCGGATGCGAGACTCTGCGCCATCGCTCGATCTCTGCGCGCTAACTAAGTCGTCCACAATTCTGTGGCGTAGCCATTGGCGATGGCGCCCTTCAGTAAGATCCTGAGCAGCCGGCGCTCTTGACTTCGCGTGAGCCCTCTCGGACGACCCGGAGAGAATCCCACCCGCAGGGAATCGACGCCGCGTTGTAGCCACTCATTCCGCAAACGCATGCGTAACGGATGCCCCGAGCAACCTCGTTCAAGGACAACTCTCCATCCAGCAGTTTCAGCGCCCGCCGGCGTCGATCGGAAAGCAGGTCGGCCGAAGCCTTTGGGCGCGTTTGGACCTCCGGTCTCTTCGAGATCCAATATTTTGCATTATTTTATGTGAGATCAATATTCCTTCCCGCGTCTCTTTGTATTTCGTTTTTCAACTTTCAACTTAGAACTTATAACTTTCAACTTCCGCCTCCAACTGCCCCAACTGCCGCCTCGCATTGCTCCATTTCCGCAGCCAGAGTATCCTCTCCCTTCTCATGGAGGACTCGGATGCGAATCGGTGCGGCAGGGAAGTGGTTCCTCATTGGAATCGTCGTCACAACTATTTTTTGCGTTTCGGCGAACGCGCAGCAGTTCGACCAGAAACTCTATTCGGAAATGCGTTGGCGCTGCATCGGGCCGTTCCGCGGCGGCCGCACTGTGGCCATCTCCGGCGTGCCGCACCAGCCGAACGTTTTCTACACGGCCGCCGTCAACGGCGGCGTCTGGAAAACCACCGATTTCGGAAATACCTGGAATCCGATTTTCGATGACCAGCCCACCGGCTCAGTCGGCGCGCTTGCCGTTGCTCCTTCCGATCCGAACGTCATCTACGTCGGCAGCGGCGAAGGATTGCAGCGCCCCGATCTCGCGACCGGCGATGGCGTCTACAAATCCACCGATGCCGGAAAATCATGGAGGCACCTCGGTCTGCGTGACGCACAACAAATCACCACGATTCTCATCGACCCGAAAGACCCCAACCGCGTTTTCGTTGCCGCCGAGGGGCATCCTTATGGCCCGAACACCGAGCGCGGTGTCTTCCGTTCCACCGACGGCGGCCAATCCTTCCAGAAAGTTCTCTACAAGGACGAAAACACTGGCGCCGCCGATCTTGCTTTCGATCCCGCGAATCCGCAGACGATTTACGCCGTGTTGTGGGCCGCTCGCGTTGCGCCGTGGGAGATTCGCAGCGGCGAATCGTTCATCCGTGCAGGAAGCGGCCTTTTCAAATCCACCGATGGCGGAAGCAATTGGCACCAGCTCACGAAAGGTCTACCCGCCGACGGTGATGGTCTGGGCCGCATCGGTATTGCCGTTTCGCACAGCCAACCGAACCGCGTTTACGCCACAGTGGAGGCAAAGAGAAATGCCGGCGTCTACCGCTCCGATGATTCCGGCGAATCATGGAAACAGGTAAACGCCGACCGTCGCATCGGTGGCCGCGGCCCGGGCGCGATGGGCATCGCCGTCGCGCCGGACAATCCGGACTTGATTTACGTCGCGAACACCACGACGTGGAGATCCACCGACGGCGGAAAAACATTTGTGGGGTTCAAAGGCGCCCCCGGCGGCGACGATTACCAGCGCATTTGGATCAGCACGGAAAATCCGCAGATTATCGCGCTCAGCTCCGATCAGGGCGCGGTCATCAGCGTGAACGGCGGCACGACGTGGAGCACTTGGTACAATCAGCCAACGGCGCAATTTTATCACGTCACCACTGACAACCGTTTTCCGTATTGGGTTTACGGCGCGCAGCAGGAAAGCGGCTCCGTGGGGACGCAGAGCCGGAGCGATTATGGTGAAATTACTTTTCGCGATTGGCATCTTATCGGGATCTTTGAGTATGGATATATTGCGGTCGACCCGCTCGACCCGAATTTTCTTTATGGCGACTGGCTCACGCGTACGAAGCAGGATATCGGCGAGTACGCGAAGGTTACGCCGGAGCCGATTCGCCGTGGCGAGTATCGTTATGCGCGCACGCTGCCGGTGGTGTTCTCGCCGCTGGAGCCGCAAACGCTCTACTTCGCGGCCAACGTGCTTTTCAAGACGACCGATGCGGGAAATAGTTGGCAAGTCATCAGTCCCGATGATCTCACGCGCGAATCCTATGAAATCCCCGCGAATCTCGGTGTTTTCGCCGCGAGCGATCCGGAAAAAGGAAAGCACCGCGGCGTTATCTACGCTGTCGCTCCTTCTTTCAAAGAAGCGAACACAATTTGGGCGGGCACCGACGACGGATTGATTCACATCACGCGCGACGGCGGGAAGACCTGGCAAAACGTCACGCCGCCACAGTTGAAGCCGTGGAGCAAAGTTTCCATAATCGAAGCCTCGCACTTCGATGCGGGGGCGGCGTACGCGGCGATTAATTCATTCCGGCTCGATGATTTGCGCGCGCACATTTATCGCACGCGCGATTTCGGCAAAACGTGGACGGAAATCACAAAAAATATTCCCGGTGGTGGTGCGAGCAACGTGGTGCGCGAGGATCCGGTTCGAAAAGGTCTGCTGTTCGCCGGAACGGAAGGCTCCGTCTATGTTTCCTTCAACGATGGAGACGATTGGCAGCCGCTGCAGCTCAATCTGCCGCACACGTCTATGCGCGATCTTGTGATTCATGGCGACGATCTCATTGTCGCCACGCACGGCCGCTCGTTTTGGATTCTCGATGACGTTACTCCCCTGCGCCAGCTTTCCGAGCAGGTTAGAAAATCATCGGCATTTCTCTTCGTACCTCAGGACGCGATCCGTTTCCGGTGGAACCGCAATCCGGACACGCCGCTGCCGCCGGAATTCCCCGCCGGAAAAAATCCTCCCGACGGCGCCATCATCGACTACTACCTCGCGTCTAGTTCGAACAAACCGGTGATGCTGGAGGTTTTCGATGAGCAGCAGCATCTCGTGCGTCGCTATTCCAGTTCAGACAAGCCCGAGGCGATGGAAAAAATCGCCGGCGAGCATCCCATCCCGATGTACTGGGTGCGCCCCGCGCAAATTCTTTCGGGGGCAGCGGGAATGCACCGTTTTGCGTGGGATCTGCATTACCCGTCGCCGGATTCTCTTGGGCACGAATTTCCGATTTCTGCGATCGCGCACGACACGCCAAAATATCCGCTGGGAGCGTGGGTGCTGCCCGGCAACTACACGGCAAAACTCAGCGTGGACGGGAAAACGTACTCAGCTCCGCTCGTTATTCGAATGGATCCGCGCATCAAAACTTCATTTGCGGACCTTCGCAAGCAGTTTGAAATGCAAAGCGGCTCGGTCGAAGGAATGAACGAAAGCTTCGGAGTGCTCTTGCAGGTTCAATCGGTGCGCGCGCAGTTGAAGGAACACGGCGCGAAAGCGGGAAAGGGCACTCTTGCCGAGGCCATAGCGGCTCTCGACAAACAAGCCGCCGAACTGGAAGGCGCAGCACAGAGCAATTCCTTGGGCTTACCGCCCGGCGCGAAGCAACCGGAAAATCTTTCCAGCTTGAACCAGCATTTCGGTGGCATCCTGGCGGTTGCGGACAGTGCCGACGCCGCGCCCACGACCCAAGCTATTGCTGTTTACAAGGAACTCCAGGAGGCTCTGGAGAAACTCGTCACGCGCTGGACGAGAATCCGGGAGCAGGATATTCCGGCGCTGAATGCGGAACTCAGGAAAGCCGGATTCGCTGCGATCGATCCGACCAAAGCAGCCGATACCGCTCCTTCCGCCGAAGCGGATGGAGACGATGAACCATGAATTGTCTCGCGATGGAATTTCGAAAGGCGTCCAAATGAAGAGTTTACGTTCGTTTCAAATTGTGCTTGGTTCTGCGCTCCTTTGGCCCACGGGATTTCTGCTTGCGGCTATTGGCCACGCGCAGCAGATTCCCGAATCGCTCTATTCGGAAATGAAATGGCGAATGATCGGGCCGTTCCGCGCGGGAAAGGTGAATGCCGTCGCGGGGGTTTCGGGCAATGCGGGCGTCTACTATTTTGGGGCGGACGGCGGAGGGGTGTGGAAAACGACGGACGGGGGCACGGTCTGGAAGCCGATTTTCGACAAGGAGCAAGTCGCGTCGATCGGGGCTATGACTCTGGCGCCTTCGAATCCGAACATCATTTACGTAGGAACGGGCGTCAATACGATTCTTTCCGACAGCAGCTACGGAGATGGAGTTTACAAGTCCGTTGATGGCGGGGAGAACTGGCAGCATATCGGACTGGAGGACACGCGACATATTGGGAGAATCCTGGTCGATCCGCGGAATCCGGATCTCGTGCTGGTCGCGGCGATGGGCCACAGTTCAGGGCCGAATGAAGAGCGCGGAGTTTTCCGCTCAACGGATGGCGGGCGGAACTGGAAGAAAGTACTGTACAAAGACAATGTTACGGCGGCCGTGGATCTCTGTTTTGAGCCGGGAAATCCGCGAGTGGTGTACGCGACACTGTGGCACGGCATTCGAAAGCCAGGACAAAAAGGAACATCGTACGGGCCCGGCAGCGGGCTCTATAAGTCTGTGGACGAAGGCCTCACTTGGACGCAAATCACGGGGCACGGACTTCCGGAAGGAGAGTGGGGGCGAGAGGGAGTTGCGGTTGCGCCGGGGAATCACGGACAACGCGTGTACGTGATTGTGGAGGCGAAGGACAAAAAAGGCGGGCTGTACCGGTCAGACGACGCGGGAGCGACGTGGAAAAAGGCGACAGAGGACCAGCGGATCGAAGGGTTCTGGTACATGAGCGAGATATTCGTGGACCCGAAGAACGCCGACGTTGTTTATGTGCCGTCGCAAAACCTGTACCGCTCGACCGACGGAGGGCGCACGTTTACAGCGATCAAGGGCGCTCCAGGTGGCGACGATTACCACACGGTCTGGATCGATCCGACGAATTCGCAACGAATCATGCTCGGTGTGGATCAGGGAGCGACGATCAGCCTCAACGGAGGCGAGTCCTGGAGCACGTGGTACAATCAGCCGACGGGACAATTTTATAGCGTCGCGACGGATCACCGGTTTCCTTACAGGGTGTATGGACCGCAACAGGACAGCGGGACCGCAGGCATCTCCAGCCGCGGCAACAACGGACAAATCACGGAACGCGATTGGTACGCCGTCGGCCCAGGAGAGAGCGGTTATACGATTCCCGACCCGTTGGACCCCGATGTGGTCTACAACGCGGGTCCAGGCGGCAACGTCGTGCGTTTGTCAAAAATCACGGGGCAGGCGCGGGATATTTCCCCTGCGCCGGTCTCGTTTGGCAGCAAGTACCGTTTCAACTGGACAATTCCGCTGGTTTTTTCACCGCAGGATCCACATCTGCTCTATCTCGGGACGCAGTTTCTCTTGAAAACGACGGATGCAGGAACGGGCTGGCAGGCCGTGAGTCCCGACCTGACGCGTACTCGCGCAGCTGAAAAAGATTCGAAACAGGTGCTTGGCACGATCCTGACGATCGCGCCTTCGGAGGTTAAGGAAGGTCTCATCTGGGTTGGAACGAATGATGGGAACATCCAGCTCACCAAGGACGGTGGAGCGACGTGGCAGAACGTCACGCCAACGGGCTTATCGGAATGGAGTACGATCAGCATTATTGAATCGTCGCACTTCGAGGCCGGTGTGGCTTATGCAGCGGTCAATCGAAACAGTCTCGATGATTTGCGGCCACACATTTTTCGGACACGCGATTTTGGAAAGAGCTGGCAGGAAACTGTCAACGGCATTCGCGACGGCGATTTTGTCCGCACCGTGCGCGAGGATCCAGTTCGCAAGGGATTGCTGTATGCGGGGACGGAACGGGAAGTTTACGTTTCGTTTGATAGCGGAGATCACTGGCAATCACTGCGGTTAAATATGCCAGTTGTAGCCATCCATGACCTGGCCGTCGAGCAGGATGACCTGGTGGCGGCGACGTATGGACGTTCGTTCTGGATCCTCGACGATGTCACGCCGCTTCGCCAGTTGGGTGTGCGCGCAGCGTCTTCGAACGTGCATCTCTTTGCGCCGCGAAACGCCATCCGCGTGCGCCGCGACGAGAATCAAGACACGCCGCTGCCTCCGGAAGTTCCTGCGGGAAAGAATCCTCCCGATGGTGCAATCCTGAATTACTTTTTGCCGGCGAATTCTGCCGGAGACGTTCAGCTGGAAATTTACGACGCGGATGAAAAACCAGTGCGGAGTTTTTCCAGCGCGCCTGCGCCGGAAGAGCCGAAAGAGCCGGAAGAAACCCCATTCGTGGCGAAGTACTGGATCGCGCATCCCCAGGCGCTTTCGAAAGCAGCGGGAATGCACCGTTTTGTTTGGAATCTGCGCTACGCCGACCCGCGCGCCATGCACCCGCAGTCTCCGTATAACTATCCAATCGCGGCGATCGTGGGGTCGACGCCGCTGCCTCCGCAGGGACCGCTGGTGCTGCCGGGGAAGTTTGAGGTGCGGCTGAAAGCGGGGGAACAAGTTTTTCGCCAACCGCTGGAAGTCAAGATGGATCCGCGGGTGGTGGCGGCGCGCAACGAATTGCAGAGCTCACTGGAGCTGCAACTGAAAATCTCCGGGTTGCTCGGAAAAAACTTTGACGGCTACCAACAGACCAAGAAACTGCGCGCGCGGCTGGCGGAGCTGATGAAGCGGCCCAAGGAAGATCCCATTGCCGTTGCGGCCAGCGCGCTGGATGCAAAAGTTGCGGCGCTCGAAGGGGAAGCGACACCGATCCTGGAGACTCCCAGAACGGCCAGTTTCATGGCGGTGAACGACACATTGACGGCGCTGATGGCGCTGGTTGACGGAGCGGACTTTGCGCCGTCGGAAGAATCGTTTGCGGCGTACCGACGGATCTGCAAGGGTTTGGACGAAGCTCTTGCGGCGTGGCAGGAACTGAAGAATAAAGATGTGGCCGTCCTGAACAACTTGCTGAGCAAGAGCAATCTCGCGGCGCTGCCCGAGGTTCCCGATCTGGCTGCCGAGGCGGCTTGCGGAGACTGAAGCGGCAGAAACTCTCGGGCGAAGTGGGGATCAGATGAGATCCTTGCTTTGCTCAGGATTACAATGACTGCTGGATAGGCTCAGCCCGGAGGCTGTTGGAGTTGCGCCAAATCGGCCAGCACTTCGGCGCTGTGTTTTTCGGCGTTAACGTTGAGATAGGATTTGCGGACGACGCCGGCCGGGTCGATGAGAAAAGTATGGCGTGCGGAAAGTTTAGCGACTCCTAGATTCACCAGCGAGTCGTAGGATGAAGAGACCTCGTACTTCGTATCGGCAAGCAGTCTGAAGCTTAGGCCTTCTTTGGCGCAGAACTTCTGGTGGGTAGCTTCGTCCTGAACACTCACACCGAGGATTAACGCGTTTTTCTGTTCATACTGCGGGAGGTCGCGCTGAAAATTGTGGGCCTCTTTGGTGCACCCGCTGGTGAAGTCCTTAGGATAGAAATACAGCACCACCCATTTGCCGCGAAGATCGTGCAGGCGGAGCGGTTTGCCATCCTGCGAATTCAGCGTAAAGCCTGGCGCAGGCGTCCCTGCGGAGGGCGCTTTCTCTCCGGTGCGCATGGCGCTGATGACGACGACTCCAATGAGCAGAACGATTACGGCTACGGAAATTGCAATCATTTTCATCTCGCACACCCAACTCTGGCGTTGAACCGGGCGCGCTGTCCAGCGAGGTATTCTTTTTGGCTGAACAGACCGAAACCTAAGCGCAACTGAATGGTATTAATGCCGGGATTTGGCGTTGCCAGGCCGGCGTTCGAAATATGCATGTAACGGACTTCCGCGCTGATATTGTGCTTGCTGCGCAGGAAGTGGAGGCCTGCAGCGCCGCTGGTAGTGAAATTGATGTGGGATGTTCCTTCGGGCACCTTGGTATTGGTAAAGAGAGTGCCGCCGCCAAGTTCGAGATACGGAACCACGCTGCTGTGCGTGTCCAGCGCCCATTTGAATGCGAAAGGGTTTATGCCAACGCCGTACGCCGTGTTCCTCTTCTGAACAACCAGGAAGACCGGGACGGCATCCACTGCATATTCCAAGCGGCCGCGAAGGAAACCGGGACCGTGCGGCGCGGTGAGGATCAGGCCGTAGCGGAAGCCCGCGTTCCATACTCCGTCGCCGGATTGGCTGCCATTGATTCCATGGCCCCCGCCGGTCCACGCCTGCAATTCATGACCTCCCTCGACAGGTCCGGCTTGCCCGCGAACCGCCGGCGCATTTGCGAATGCAACAAAGACAAGGGTTATGAAGATTCTTCGCACCGCGGCGTCTCCTTCAGGTTCTTTGATTCCAGCCACCGGAGTCTTGGTGCAGAGAAGATATAGAAAATTCGTTCGAAAGGCGACTCTCTTCTACTCTATTTGAGGTAAGTGCGGACGATGTGGATGACGTCGGCGGCGGCTTCTTCGGAAGATTTGGAATTGCGAGGCATGTGGTTGCGGATGTGGCCTTCCATCAGCTCGGCCATGAGACTGTTGATGGCGCCGCGGGCGGCGGAGAGGCGCTGGAGGGCTTCGGCGCAAGGGTCGTCCTCATTCAGGGCGCGCAAGACGCTCTCGAGCTGCCCGATGATTTTTTTGGTGCAGTTGACCAAATTACCCTGGGACGCCACGAACAGGGATTCGGAAGGAGAGGCTCCCGGTGGCGGCGCGGCCTTCCACGAACGCGATTAGCTTCCATGCGGCCTATGACGCCTGCGCGGGACCCCCAGCCCGATTGTAGGCGTCACCTTTCCGATTGTGGGCCTAGCTTGTTAGCTAGTAGATAACTCGCTCGCCGTCGGGGGGAAGGGCAAAGACCAATGAAGGCGGGTGCGCTGTCAGTCTTATTTTCCGAGGAGCTGGCGCGCGTAGGCTGGCGCTTTGCCAGCGTCTTCGTGCTTGAAATAGGCGTACACATCCACGCCCTGGCCAAGCCAGGCATCGAAGCGTTTTCTCCAGGCAGTGATTTGCTTCGGAGTGTAGTTTTCAAGGCGCAAGCGGGCGTAGGTGAAGCCGGCAGTAAGCACGTCGGGAGGTGTTTGCTTGTCGGTCTCGGACAGGCAAAGGGCCGTCTTGTGCTGACGAAGAACGGAATACGTTTCGTCGGTGTACCAAGACGGGTGGCGGACCTCGAAGGCGAAAGCGAAGGCGGGCGGGCGAAGAGCAAGGAAGTCTTCCAACAGGGGATGATCGAACTTGAAGTTGGGCGGCAGTTGAACGAGGATTGGGCCCAGGTGGTCGCCGTCGTTGAGAACGCTGGCCACTTCCAGGAAACGTTTCAGAGTGCTCTCACAGTTGCGGAGTCTCTGGATGTGGGTAATCTGCTGGTTGACCTTTAAGGCGAAGCGAAAGCCTTCCGGCACGCTCTTGGCCCAGTTCAGAAGCGCGGTCTCGGTGGGCATGCGATAGAAACTGTGATTGATTTCGACCGTCGAGAACTGCTTTGAATAGAAGCTGAGCATTTCGCGGTCCGGAAGTTTCTCGGGGTAGAAGCTGCCCTTCCACTCCTTATAGGAGTATCCGGAAGTGCCGACGCGAAGCTGGCCCGGGCGAGGAATGGAAAGACCTCCGCGGAGCGCAATTAAATCACAACCACCACTCTGCGAAAAGAGAGCAAAGGCCTGAGTAGTGGCTTATTTCGGAAATTTTCGTAACCAACCGACCTGCGTTTCTTTGCCGATTCAAGGCCCTTTCTTTTTCTTCGACGGCATATGCTCGCTAAGAAGTTCGATGGCTTGTTCTAGTCGTTGGCGCCGCCTCCAGAAATCGACCCAGAGATCGCCCTTCTCTTCTAAGCGCGCAAAGACCGTCTTTATGTTCAACGTTTCGGGGCGCAGGCGGGGACGCAATTCGCGGGGTAACAGGGGAGCGGAAACCGGCGCTTGGGGGAATGCCCGCACGGAGTAGGGGGCAGCCAGGGGGCGGCCCAGAGCATTCTGCTGGACGTCAATCAGTACGCGACCGGCGGGACGACGTGCCACGGACCGCTCGTTAGTTACTAGATTCGAGTGTTCGGCGGTTACCGTTCGAGCGACGATCTCGGCGAAAGTTCGTAACTGTTCGTACGTATAGATTGGCTCAACTGGAACATACAGGTGGAGTCCAGTTGCGCCTGAAGTCTTCAGGAAGCTCACTAACCGCAATTCTTCCAATTTTTCATGAAGCGCTCGAGCGATCGTGACTACGACGGAGAAAGCGGTGCCCTCGGAAGGATCGAGGTCGAAGAAGAAGTAGTCAGGATGCTCAAGATCGGCAAAGCGACTGGACCAGGGATTGTGGTCGAGGCAACCGAGGCCGGTCAAAAAGAGAAGGGAAGAGCGATCGTTGGCGGTCGCATAGTGTATTTCTTCTCCGCGCTTTTCGGAATCGAGGGGCACGGTTGTGAACCATTCCGGGATGCCCTCGCGCAAGTCTTTTTGAAAGAAGGCCTGGCCCTTTATGCCGTCCGGATAGCGGCGCAAGACGAGGGCCCGATCGCGAAGAAAGGGCAAGATGAAGTTGGCCATGCGGTAGTAGTAGGCCAGTAGATTCCGTTTCGTGTGGCCGGACTCTGGAAAATAGACTTTGTTCAAGTTGCTCAGCCGCAGCCGTTTGCCGTCGAGTTCAATGGTGACGGTTTCCGAGCGCCCCTTGAACAACTCGGCTTCGATCTGGATTTTTGTGTTGAGCACCAGGCCGACGACCTCAGGTGCCCGAACTACGGTTGGAGCGGGGGAAGGGGCAACCTCGTTCTCCCATTGGCAATCCATGGGACGCGCATCCTTGCGGAGCGCGAGGAAAACAGGATGGCGCAGGGAGTTCTCTTGTGTCCATCCGCTGAACTTGACGCGCGCAGCCAAAACCGGAGAGACCCAGGATGGCCTTTCGTTGGTTTCGGGCACGGTGTCAAACGGGCAAGCGGGAGCTGCCAGTTCTTTCAACTTGCTGCTCAATTCTTTCAGCTTTTTCGCGTCAAATCCGCTGCCAACATGTCCGATGAATCGAAGCTTTTTGCCTTGATACAAGCCCAATAGGAGTGAGCCAAAGGGAAGAGCGAAGGTGCGAGATTCTGTCCAGCCACCGACGACGGCGTCTACTGTCTTTGTAATCTTCAGCTTCACCCAGTATGGGCTCCGATCAGAAACGTAGGTGCTGTCGGCTCGCTTCGCGACGATCCCTTCCAAGCCATTCTTTTCTGCCAGCGCGAACAGCTCTTTTCCGTGTTCCGACTGATGATCGGAGTAGCGAAACCGTTCGGAGGTGCGAAGCAATCGGTGCAGGAGCTGCTTGCGATCGAGGAGCGGGGTTTCACGAAGGTCGTATCCGTCACAGTAGAGAAGATCGAAGGCGAAGTAGACGACAGGGATCTGCGAGAGCAAGTTCTCGCTGGGAGCACGCACGTGCATGCGTTCCTGCAAGCGTTCGAAGTCGCTGTGACCGCGAGCGTCTAGAGCGACGATCTCTCCATCAAGAATTACCTGGCGGGCGCCCAAGGCATCGGGAAGAGAGGCCAGTTCGGGATAGCGCTTCCCGATGTCACTGCCTGTACGAGAGCGTAGCGTCAAAGCGCCATTCTCAATTCGGGTCAGCGCGCGCACCCCGTCCCACTTGATCTCAAAGAGCCAGTTGGGATCGGAAAAGGGGCGGTCGGTGAGCGTCGCCAGCATGGGTTCCACGCGAGACGGCATTGCACTCTTGCGTGCGCCTTGCAACTCAGCTGCGTGAATTGGCGTTGCCCGGCGCTTGGGTGGCAGCTCTTGGGCGATTTCCTCCAGCGTTCTCCCAGTGAGCACGGAACCGTCGTGCTCCTCGATGTTCCAAGTGGAGTCTTCGGCGGCGTCCTCGTGTTTGATCATCAGCCATTCGTTCCCCTTCTCGCTGTGCTTAAGCTTGACCAAAACGAAGCTGTCCCGCAGCTTCTCCCCGTTGAGATTGAACTTGATTTCTCCCCGTTCCAATTGTTTCATGGCATCGAGGTTACCCTCCACATGGAACGTCCCGCGGTCCCACACCATTACCGTTCCTGCGCCATAGCTGCCCTCGGGAATCTTCCCTTCGAAACCGCCATACTCCAGCGGATGATCCTCGGTTTGCACGGCCAGACGTTTGTCCCCAGAGCTAAGCGAAGGTCCCTTGGGCACAGCCCAGGACTTCAACGTGCCATTGATGGCCAAGCGAAAGTCGTAGTGCAAGCGACGGGCGGCATGCTTTTGCACGACGAACGTGTTTTCGGAAGTGGGTCGTGCGTCTTTGCCGGAGGGCTCGGGAGTTCGGTCGAAGCGGCGTTTTCGGCGGTATTCTTCGAGCTTGGGCATGAAGGCATTCTATCCCAGACTTTTCCTTGGCCCCAGGCCTACCCATCCGATCCAGATTAGTATTAAGCTGACTGATAAACTACCTGCCCAGGATTGGTCTTGCTTCCTGCCTGGGTGGACGGCTAATCTTAAAAGCTCTTGCACAGTCCCAAAGCTGTTGTCGAAGGAGCTCCACATGGCCACGACCGTCTGGAAAGGCCACCTCACCTTTGGCCTGATTTCGATGCCAGTCCGCATGTTTGCCGCGGCCCGCGGTGAACGGATCAGTTTCAACCAGCTCCACAAAGAATGCCATTCGCGTCTCAAGCAGCCCTTGTTTTGTCCCGTTTGCAATCGCAACGTGGAACGGTCCGAAATTGTGAAGGGCTACGAATACGAAAAGGATCAGTACGTCCTGTTCAACGAAGAGGAGCTCGACAAGATCGAGCCTTCCTCGGCGCGCGTGATGGAGATTCTGGAGTTTGTGAAGCTGGATGAGATGGATCCGCTGTACTTCGATTCCTCTTATTACATCACGCCGGAGGACGCCGGCGTGAAGGCATATCAACTGCTTATGAAGGCTATGGAAGAGTCCGGCTACGGAGCCATCGCGAAGCTCACCATGCACCAGCGCGAAAACATCGTGATTGTCCGGCCAGGGACCAAGGGCATGACGCTGCACACGATGTTCTATTCCAATGAGATTCGTGCGGCGGAGTCCGTCCCAACCGACAAGATCGAAGTGAAAGAGCAGGAAAAGAAGCTCGCGCGACAACTCATTGAGAGTCTTGCAGCCCCTTTCGAGCCACAAAAATATCGGGACGAGTATCAAGAGAATGTGCGGGCGATGATCGCTGCCAAGCTGAAAGGCCAGGAAGTGACCGAAGTAGCCCACCCGCATATGGCTCCAGTCATTGATTTGATGGAAGCCCTTAAGAAGAGCCTCGCGGAAAAGCAAGCGCCGGCTGCGGCCGCGGCGCCCGCAGCGCTAGCGCCGGTGGGCAAGAAACCTCCGGCCCGAGCCGTGCAACCGATCTCATCCGTGCAGAAGAAGGCAGGAAAGAAGGTAGCTGGTTAATTCCTGATGGGTGCGACGGACAGATTCAGTCCGGAGGAGACCCAGCGCATTCTGGGTCTGACCGAGAAGCAGCTAGATTATTGGGACCGCTTGCGCCTTGTCTCACCCCGAAAAGAACAAGGAAGCCGCTTCTACGACTTCGGCGACCTGATTGGCCTGCGGACAGTAAAGCAATTGATCGAAACAGGAGTGCCCGCCAACCGTCTGCGGCGAGCGCTTGGCGCACTTCGCGAGAAACTTGCCCAGGCCCACGCGCCACTTTCCGAGCTCCGCGTTCTTTCCGATGGAAAAGATATCCTTGTGGAGCGGGGCGGAGCGCGACTGGAACCGCTGTCGGGTCAGTTTGTATTGAACTTCGAGACTCGCGAGCTTGAGGAAAGTGTGCGCGTCATGGCCGGGTGCAATGCCGATGAGTGGCTGGCCACGGCACTCGAGTACGAAGCCGAGGGAAAGGCCAGGGCCCAAGCGATCGATGCGTATGATCGTGCTTTGTGGGTCGATCCCGAAAGGTCTGACGTACTGATCAATTGTGGGACGCTCTGCTACGAGGATGGAAATCTGGAAAAGGCGACTGAGTACTTCCGGCGCGCTCTTGCGCTGGACGCGGAAAATGCTTTGGCCCATTTTAATCTGGGGAGTGTGCTGGAAGAAATCGGCGAACTCGAAGCAGCACGGCAGCACCTCCGGCAAGCAGTTCGTCTGGATCCGAACTATCCCGACGCGCACTACAATCTGGCTTTCGTTTGCGAGAAGCTGGGCGCGTCCGCCGAAGCGCAGCAGCACTGGGAAGCCTATGTCCGACTAGATCCCGCGGGCCCCTGGTGCAACTATGCCCGCCAACGCCTCGCTTCCTTCAAGACAGCAAAGTCGGCCAGCAGCACGTAAGAGCGAACTACGGTTGCGATGAGCGACATAGAAATTCAGTCTCGGCCATCAACCGGGGCGCGCAAAGAGTTTAGTCAATTCTAGTTGAGGTCATAGGAATGTGCAGGAACATCAAAACACTTTTCAACTTTGATCCGCCCGTCACACCCGAAGAGATTCAAGCTTCCGCTCTCCAGTTCGTGAGAAAAATTAGCGGTTTTAACAAACCGTCGAGAGCCAATGAGGCTTCGTTCTTGGCTGCTGTCGATGAAATAGCGGAGATCTCGACCCGTCTCATTCATTCCCTCGAAACGAACGCACCACCGAGGAATCGAGAAGAAAAAACCGCAAAGGCCAAAGCTCGCACCTTTGAGAGAGTCGTACTCGGGTCCGCCAAGCACGGCCTCTGATGGGCGTGCTAAGTCATCTGCTAGCGTAAGACTTGGTGGGGGGAAGCAGAATTCGGACCGCACTGATAACGCGCAACTAAATTCATTTCATTGAACGCGAAAAACGCCAAATACTGCGAATTCGCCGAAGTGGGGACACGCCGCCATCAGACTAGCACGGGAAGAGTGCCCGACTACGGAAAAGGCCTCACCCAGGTTGTCCCACACCCATTAGAGACTTTCATCTTTGTCTATTTTGATTCCGTCCGGCACGCCATCGCCTTTGCCGTCAGGCGCTGCTCCGAAAATGCGTCCATTGGCCAGCGTCCCGTCCGGCTTCCGGTCATAAACGCGAATGTTTCTTTCCTTGCTGTCATCTACATAGAAACGCTTTCCATCGGGAGAGAAGACCAGCCCATTGGGTTGGGTCAGATCCCTTGAGGGCCGATGATCACATCGTTGGGGCTATTGAAGCGTTTCCCTTGATAGCGGTCCGTTTCCTTTCAATGGCCGCGTGCAGTCCGTGGGGCGGCGCAATCAGAAATAAGCTTACGAAGCTCTACGGAAAACGGGTCGGACGATGCGGAATCGCCGTTATTGCGCTCCTGCTGACTGCTTTCTTGCGTTTGGTTCGCAAGTGCATAGCGCCAGGCTGGTGAGCGTTGTTCTTGCCGGTGGCGCAGGCGCGCTTTATCTTTCGCAAAGCTCTTTTTGGTGAGTTACTGCGGACATTGCCGCCGGATCTCAGGCTCCATTTGGGGTTTCATGAAGGCAATCAATTTGGAGGAGCCCTCACCGCCTCACTCACGCCGGCAATCGCGTCGCGATTTGGCCGGACCACTTCCTTTTGTGTCGCCGCGGGTTTATGGGCGCTTGGTGCCGCAGCCTGGCTGCTTGTCGATCCGAACGCCCTCTGGCGCCCGAACGAAATTGTCGCCATCAACAGAAAAGAACTGAATCCGATAAAGCAGACGCAAGCCGCCCAGCCAAACGGCCAAATCAACCGGCCTTCGGATTATTTATCCTGCCTCCCTGGAGGGGCGTCGGTCGCAAGTTTTCCGCGTATCACCGTGACAGAAGCTTTGGGCAGTGTGTAAACGGTGCGTTCGCCAGCCGTAATTGAGGACTTTGCAAGGGGACCGTCGGGGTCCGCAATGCCCCCCTTGATATTCGAATGCCATTGATACTGCTCCGATCCGAAGGTGGCCACACTCACGGAGCCCGCGAAGAAGCTATCCTTCTTACTCTTGTCGTCTTGAAATACGATGCGCACGGGGTGCGGATTTTCCTGGTCTTTGTTGACCAGCATCAACGACCATTTTCCATCGGGGCGAACCAGCGCATAAGAAGTGACCAGAACATGGCCGGCGGGGTCGCGGATGTCGCTCGAACTGGGGAAAATGCGGTGCACACCTCTTCCCGGCTCGACCCATTCCAGATTGATCATCTGGCCGGCAAAGAATTGAGAGTTGGGCTGCTTCACATCGTAGTTCGAATCCACCGTGAACATTCCAAACGTTCCGGGAGAGGTTCCGTGGCATCCAAGAGACTGGCCGAGCGGGATGTAGTGAAAGTAGTAGACGGCGTTGCCACCAGCCTCAAGAAACGATCCGACATAATCAGCCCACCAAAGTGCGGCGAATATGTCCACGAAAGATTCGTCATCGCCGGCTGCGATGTTGGATTCCGTGATGAACATGGGGACACCGGGGGGCAAGCCGTCGTCACGCCAAACCTGAAGAATATGCCGGACCAGATTCGCTTCTTCGTAAAGTTCGCTCCACTGCAACTTGCAGGGCTGAAACGGATAGTGCTCGAAAGATACGAAAGACAGATCCGCGAGGCGGTCATGCAACTTCAAGTAATCGAAGAACCGGCCCATCCATGAGGTCTTGCCCCGCGCGTCGGGCCATACTTCGATGTCATTGTTGACGCCTTCGAAAATCGGACCGCCCAGCTTCAGCTTCGGATCAACGCGGTGCAGGGCAGTAGCCCATTGCAGGTAAAGCGCGCCGTAATCCTCGGGCAAAGTATGTTTTCCATCGGGTTCTTCCCCCATTTCCACGTAGGAAATCGGATAGCCGCGCTTCTCGATGTAGGCGACTTCCGCAACCGCATTTTCAGGTGTGTCATAGAGCATGGCCACCGGGATCATTGCGGGAAGTCCGCGCGTGATGCCGCTGGTGTAGAAGAGGTCGAAGCCTACCTGGTCCCCGCGGTCATTGATGACCGAGCCTTCGTGCCAGGGATCCACCGATGAACAAATCGTATTCGTTTGCGCGCGGTCCGCCGTGTGGCGGATTACATCATGGAACTTGCCGTCGGCCGTGACCGTCCCGAGGTAAAGTTCTTTAATGGCGTAGCCCAGGCAATTGCGCGGGTCGGACGAACCGTGGGTGTCGCACGTGTTCGATGACTCGGTCATCAAGATACGGACAAACTGCACCGGGAGGGGCGCGCGCGACAATTGGATGGTGGCGTCACCCCCGGTACCGTTGGTGATCGTGCCCCCGGGGAAGGTCAGCCATGTTCCCCTGGTGGGTTGATGGATGGGATCCAGTCCTGTCCAATACTGCACGAGATACTGCCGGGCGAAGGGCGCGGTCCAAGCGATGCGGATGGCATTAATTTGCTGAATGCTCGCAAAATCAGCGACGACCCATTGCGGGTGCAAACTGTCATCCTCTCCGGTGTAAGCCTTCGTTAGATAGGGATTGCTCTTCCAATACGTATTGGTATCGCCGTCGGTCAGCCGCGAATAGCTGGTGCCATCGGGACGCGAGAAACCGGCGTGGGGGAGGGGATATCCGAAGGAATGACGAATGAACTCGGAGGGTGCGGAATTGCCGACAAAATAGCCTTTGTCGCCCGGCTCGCTCCAGGTGCCTTGCGGATTCCAGTGCCACGCCTCGACGAAGAGTTCCGTGTTCTGACGGTAGGTGACCGTCTGCCAACCGGCGGAAAGAATCTGCTTGAGCATGGGCTCGGTGAAGATCTTGTCGGTGGCGGCCCGCGGAATGCGGTCCACGCCGGCGCCGAGCGATTCCGTGGGACGAAACGAATTGGTAACGTGGTCCGAGGTAACATCCACGCGGATGGTCTGTGCCTGACCCTCTGGCGCGCAAGCAGCGGCCGACAAGAGGAATAATAAGGCGAGGAAGCCCCTCGCTGCGGTCATTCGAAGAGCCGGCGATGATGGCCGATCAAGATGGACAACTATGACTGGCGGTGAAAGTCTCTTCTGCCAAGCAACAAAGAAGTGCATAAGAGTATCGCTCCGACGATGGGAATTGAATTGGCAGTAATGCATCCCATTGACAAATTCACTGCAAAGCTCAAGTTAACCAGTGCGCGCGGTAAGCAAATTTCGGCGACCGATGCCCCTGGAGAAACCATGGACTCCGGTCGCCGAGATGTTTTGGCTGCCGCCTTGCTCTAGAAGTACAGCTTGAGACCTAACTGCACCTCGCGCATAGGCGAGGCCAGAAACGTGATTTGGCCGAACGAACCGCCTCCAAAGTCCGTATCCGGCCCGGCAAAGTTCGGATGGTTAAACACGTTGAATGCTTCAAAGCGAAACTCCATATGCATGCCTTCACGAAAGCGCGACATAGGGAATTGCTTGAAGAGCGACATGTTAACGTTCTTGTTGCCGGGCTGGCGAATATTGGTGATTGTTCTTGGCGCATTCCCAAACGTGAAAGCGTCCGGCTGCACAACGACGCTGGACGGACATGAAGACGAAGGAGCACCTTCGCAGGCATTGGCAAAGTAATTCGCGACCATGCTTGCCTTGGAAGAGTTGTTCACTTGCAATAGCCCGGTCAAACTGGGCCGCTGTCCGAAGGTCGGAATTGGGTTGGTCGAATCGAGAACGAGGATGATCGGCCGACCTTTAGCGAAGCGCCAAATACCGTTCAGTTGCCAACCGCCGATAACGCCGTTTAAGATCGCGTCCATGTTAGAGCCGAATCGTTTTCCGCGGCCGACGGGCAGTGAATACACATAGCTGAACTGCAGGACTTGCGGGATGTCGAAGGTCGACACGGCCCGTTCTGCCCTAAGGTCGTATGGGTTTTGCACCGCGAGGGTGTTGCCGTTGAGCCCGCCGCCCAACCACGAAATGCTGTCGTCGGTCGCGGACGCACCGTCGATGGACTTTGAAAGAGAGTAAGTTACCAGGAACTGCAGTCCGCCTGAGAAAGATTTTTCGACGCGGAACTGGGCGGCGTGATAGATGGAGTTTGCAATTGGTGGAGAGTCGCCCTGGAATCCAGTGAATTGCGGGTAGGGCAGCATCAATTGGTACTTCGGGACGGTAGCCCCTGAGAGCGGACTCAATGGATCTGTGATGTACCCAAGCAATGGATTCGTCGCTGGGGTGTTGGCGAGATCGGTGAGCTGGGCGTTATCTAGCTGCAGCACAGACGCCGGCAAGAGATTGTTTTCGCGGAAGCCACCAAGATATAGATGCGTTCCCTTCTTGCCGACGTAGTTGGCTTCGGCCACTATTTTCCATGGAAGCTCCTTTTGGAGTCCGAAACTCCAGGCTTGCTCGTACGGCACGTTGTGACTGACCGAAGGAATGGGGCCCACGGCTGAAAACCCGACATCGTTTAGGGAACCTAACGAATTGCCTGGAGGAAGTTTCGGCCCCGTTCCTGGGAACGGGTTGCTCAATCGAGCTCCCGGCAACACTGTAAGATTATTGAACGATGGAATCCATTGGGTTTGTTGGTCGAAACCCTGATAGCCCCAGGGGCCGGTTCCAGCGGCTCCGGAGCGCGGCTGCTGGAAGTAAATGCCGTAACCTCCACGAACGACCAAAGTATGCGGCAGTGTATAGGCAAATCCGAAACGCGGCTGGATGGCTCCGTAGAAGGTATCGTAGTTGTAGCGATTCTTGGGACTTGCAAAGACCTCACCGCCTTTGAGTGTGAGAGGCGGGGCTCCGGGAAGTACCGCTGAATCTGCGGCCAAGGTGTAAGAAATGTTCGGGTCCAGCCAGTTCATGCGGTTGAAGCGCTCCGTGCGAGGCAAGGAAACTTCGTAGCGGAGGCCCAGATTTAGCGTGAACTTGGGGCCGACTTTGAGGTTATCCTGGACAAACCCGCCGAATTGGAAGTTCTGGGTGGCCACATTGTTAGGAACCTCGTACGGACCGTTGAAGGCAGCGGGTTGAGGCGAGCTCATGCGGCCTATGCCTATGAGAAAACTCGCCATACCATCGCCGGAGCCGTCGGACGGACCGTTGGCCGGGTCTACGAATTGTGCACCCGGTGTGAGCAGTTGCGAAGTTCCCGTCTTGTCGAACCGGAACTGTCCTCCGGGCCAACCCGGCTGAGTGAAGTTGATGCGGTGCACGCGCATTTCACCGCCAAACTTCAGATCGTGCTTTCCCTTAATCCAATTCAAGCCACCCAGCAAATTGTGCGTTTCCTGTCCTTCCTTGATGATGCTGAAAGTTTGCGTGCCAATGTTATTGCCGGCGGCCCCGTTGTAGCCACTGATCCTGATGGCGGGGTACTGCGGAAAACCGGAGACCTCCATGTAAGCCGGGAGACCCAAGTCTGCTACCGGGTCAAGTTTCGGGAAGTCGCCGCGAATACCTGTCTGATCAACGGCGCCGCGGGTGAAACCGTAGGAAAGAGTGAGGGTGAGCGTGGGACGAAACGTTTGGGCGTAATTGAGCGCCAGCAGATGGTCGTGCTCTTGAACGGGACCTCCCGTGCAGGGATCGGCTGGGCCATTAAAGCAGTTGAAGCTATGGAAATTGTCTCTGCGCTCCGCATACTTACCGCTCAACAGTTTGGTTTCGCTGAAGCGATGGTCAATCTTTATGTCGAATTGGTTTTGGGAATCTTTGTTGGTTCCGGCCGCGAACCAATCACTGCTGAGATCGCCGGTCGATCCAATCGGCTGAGTCGGCGAGGGGAACATCTGCATCAGCTTGGACGCGACCGGATCGATCAGATTGCCTGCAGTCCTTGGGTTTGAGACCTGATACGGCGTTCCGTTCAAAGCCGGATTTCCCGGGCTGGCATACGTCGACAAATTGTTGAAGGGGATGATTTGTGTGCGCGTGGTGTTGCCCTGACTGCTTGAATTTGAAACCGAATAGGGATCCCAAAGCTGTTGCGATGGATCGCTGCACATCCCACTTGCATTAAAAGTGTTCCCGTCGAGCGTACAAAGTTCTCCAAAGTCACCTTTCTTCATGGCATCTGTGGGAACTCCTGCGGTTGCCGAGGTAAAGGACCTGGCCCTACGGCCTTCGTAATCAAAAAAGAAGAAGGTCTTTTTCTTCCAGATAGGGCCGCCCACGGTTCCACCGAAGTCGTTGAGCCGAAGGGGTGGTTTCGGATTGCCCGCGTTGAACCAGTCGTTGGCATCCAGCTTGTCGTTGCGCAAGAATTCATAAAGTGTGCCGTGAAATTGATTGGTTCCCGAGCGCGTGAGGACGTTGACTACGGTTGCCCCGGTGAAACCAAATTCGGCACTGAAGTTCGATTGCTGGACTTTGAATTCTTCGACAGCATCAACCGATGGAACATAAGTGGGCGCCAGAATCCCGCTGTTCTGCTCGAAATTCGTGCTGGATACTCCGTCCAGCAGAATGTCTGCCGTAGCATTGCGGCTGCCATTTGAGATGAAGTTGTTAGCCATGCATCCCTGGCAGTCGGTGTCCACTTCGGTAATGCCAGGCGTGAGGTAAGCCAAATCGAGCACGCTGCGGCCCACCAGAGGAAGGTCATTGACGTAGCGCCGGTCGATTACCTGGCCCGTGACCGCGTCTTCGGTTTGCAGATGTACCGCGCTGGCGACGACATCCACGGTTTCCGTGGCCGCGCCGATTTTCAACGAGAAATCGAGAGAAATGTTCTGGTTGATGTCCAGCTTGATTCCTTCGCGCCGTACAGCTTGGAAGTTTGGCGCATCGACTCTTATGGCGTAGGAGCCAGGCGGGATTTGGCGCAGCACGAACCGGCCCGTCTCGTTGACCGAGGCCGTGTAAGTGAAGCCCTTTTCCACATCTGTTAGCGTGGCATGCGCCGATGGAATCGCAGCGCCGGAAGGATCCGTCACGGTGCCGGACACGGAACCGGTATAGAGCTGAGCGCAGGCGCTGGGCGCGAGCAGGCAGAGGGCAAGGGAAGCCTCGATGCAACACAATCCCACTCTGATTGCGACGGGACCGGGTCTTCCTCTTTGTACTAGGCCAAATTTGATGAAAACACCCCAATTCCGACACTTATCCATGGCAATTCTCCTCCAATGAGCGCAGGAGCAAATGATTCAAGAGCCGCATCGTCGTAATTTTCACCAGTTGAAAATACGAAACCACACCCCTTAGACATCTATTGAATCGATTTAATGTTTTCTGTCAAGGGAAAAGTTCTCGAATCTGAGGGTTTTTGCGCCGCGGAAGTTGAAAAATCAGAATTGTTGGTGATTCTCAGAGGCCCGGCTCGCGTGAGCTGGGCCTCGTTCGAAGGAATTGCTGAAGTGAGTCCTGCCGTGGGGTGCGGATCCGGCTTAATTGTGGGTTCCGGCGGGCTCGACGATTTTGTGATATCGCTTCAGCTTGAGGGTGGAGAGTCTTTGCAAAGTACCGCTGGGTCAGCGGATCTCCGCATCCACCGTTCCCGCAACAAACCCATCACCGAGACCAACGATAACCCGCCTGTCGTGCGAGGAAAGATAGCTCGCCCCTCTGGTAATCCAACGGATGAGCTTTCGTTTTCCCGTGTCCAGGGTAATTTTCGCCCCGATCGCATCGCGATTGCTTTTTGTTCCTTGCAGTTTGAAACCGACCCAGGGGTGATCCGAGCCCACACCATTGCGCAATAGGACGGGCTGATCATCGAGACGAGTGAAGACAATGTCCAAACCGCCGTCATTATCGAAGTCGCCGGCCGCGAGACCCCGTGCAAGGTAAGCGAAGCGGAATGCCGAGCCAGCGTGCTTGCTCCGATCCTGGAAAAACTCCCTTCCCATCGTTGTGGAGGAGCAGTAGCGGCTCTTTATAATTCACGTGTCGTCTCAATGGCCTGGTTGATGTGACCATTCACGATGATCAGATCCAAATTTCGGTCATTGTCGTAGTCAATGAAATGAGTTCCCCAGCCGACATAGGATTTTGTGGAGGCGGCCAAGAGGAAAGGGACTGCTTTACTGTCCAAGGCGAACCAAGTCACGCGACCGTCGCCCAGGCAGCAGCTCGGACGCCGCGCCCGAGGTAAGGGCGCGATGCTTATCCGCAGTCGGGAACCCCGTCGGCAAGAGTAACCAAACAGGTTCATCAGACCTGCAGTTTGCGAAGATAGGGAACGCTGGCTTGCATCATTTCCAGGTTCATTTCGACGAAGTAATTCTTTATGCCGCCCACTTTCGCCGCAGTAAAGATTTTCTTCCAATCCAAAGTGTCCTGCCCCACCGCCATCACTTTCTTAGCTTTTGCCGACCAGCCTTGTACGTGCATTGAAATGAAGCGGCCAGGATGCTTCGTGAAATACTCAGCGGCGTCATAGCCCCGGCTGATCGTGGAGACCTGAAACTGGAACTTGACCAGCTTCGGATCGATAAGGTCCAGCAATAAGTCATAAGTCCGTTTGCCGTCAACCATCGAGAGTTCAAAGTCCTCATTGTGAAGGCCCTGCTGGATACCAGCCTTGGCCGCCTGTTCGCCCATTTTGTTGTATTCGTCGGCCGCTTGCTTCACATCATCCATTGTCGGTTTCCGGGGCCCGTCGAGGCTGGGCACGATCATTTGCGTCAGGCCAACATCTTTCGCCCAGGCAATTCGGCCCTGTTGATTCTCCCTAAGTTCCTCGATGCCGAAGTGAGAACTCACACATCTGACACCTGCATCGCCGAGAATTCTCCGGAGCTCGGTGCCGGTGTATTTGGCGAGGCCGGCGAAGCCCGAATCGGCGTAACCTACCGGCGAGCAAAGCTCAATCGTCTGAAATCCGGCCTCGGCAAGCTGCTTGATCGTGCCGGGAAAGTCCTGGGCGATCATTGCCCGAACAGGCCACGTCTGACATCCGATTGGCATGCCCAGCGGATTGGCGCGAAGCTCCAGCGCACGTACGGAAACAAAGCCGGCCGCGGCGGCGCCTTTCGCCGCATTCTTAAGAAACGCTCTTCTCGAAGTCGCTGACATTGACGCCTCCTTGCTCGCTGATATTTTGCTACGCGACTGAGCCACCCGTGAACCGTTGAAATCTGCAGCTCTAAGATTACACGTACTCGCTAAAGTTCCCACCCGCTTCGACGTTCCGGGCGGACGTACTTCTGTGCGAGAGCGGAGTTAACGACTCTCAGGTTGGCGCGATCCCAATGGAGTCTTTGTCCCAAGTGAGTCGCGAGATTTCCCAGGAGCAAAGTCTCGGTGACGAGGCCCGAGAATTCGAAATTCCCACCGGGCTTGACTTTGCTTCCTTTGCAGGCGTCGAGCCATTCCCTTTCGTTGCCAGGTGACCTTGGCAGTGTTTTTGCCGGCTCTTTGTAGCTATTCATCTTCGTCTCGGGAATAAGCCTTGGACGGGCGCCATTGAAGGCGCAAAGAATTTTGCCACGGTCTCCGACGAAAAGGAGCCCTTCGTCATTTTCTTCCCCGTCCCCTTTTAGCGGACGGTCTTCTTCCAGCTCCTCCGGACGCGGCGGTTTTAGACCACCGTCATACCAGCTGAATTTCACGGGTGGCATGTCGCCACGGGCCGGGAAGGTGTAGCGGATGATCGAAGCCAGCGGGTAGGTCTCTTCGTAGCGCTCGCTCGAACTCGCTTCCACACTCATCGGCGCTTCCAGCTTTAGGACCCGAAAAATCGTATCGAAACTGTAGGAACCCATGTCGCCAAGAGCGCCACAGCCAAAGTCGCTCCACCCGCGCCATACAAACGGCAAGTAAGCATGGTGGAAAGAGCGCTCGAGCGCCGGGCCGAGCCAGAGATCCCAATCCAAACCCTCCGGCACTCGTTCCGCTTCTTTGGGCCGTTCGAGACCTTGCGGCCAGTACGGACGGCTGGACCAGTTGCTGACTTCGCGCACCGGCCCAATAGCGCCGTCCCAAATCCATTCACACAGCAAGCGCGTGGCTTCAGAGGCTTGATTCGCGACCGCGATCTGAGTGGCCACGCCGGTATCGCGCGCGATTTCCACCATGCGGCGGGCCTCATAGATGGTGTGGGTTAAAGGCTTCTGGCAAAAGACATGCTTGCGCTTCTTCATCGCCGCTGCGGATACAGCCGCGTGCAGGTTGTCGGTGGTGCATACGACAACGGCATCGAGGTCCTTTTGCTTTTCGAGCAGCTCGCGGAAGTCACCGTAGGCCGTGCAGCCGCGAGACTCGCCGGAACGTTGCTGAAGACCATTGTAGGCGTCGACGATTTTCTGACACGGTTCGCGGCCTGCAACGCCACTGGTCACCTGGAGAGAATGGGTCAATTGAATGGGCTGGTCGGGGCTGAGCCAATCCCAGCCGCTATCGACGCCCAGCAATTTGCGCACGGACTTGCAAAACTCATGCACGTCCCACTGCGGGTGATTGGCGCTGGACCTGTTCGGATCGCAGACGGCGATGCCTTGTACGTCGGGTTCACGCAAAAAACGCAACATGACGCGCAGACCCTGCGAGCCAACGCCGATAAACGCAATATTGACCTTGTCGCTCGGCGGAACATATCCCGCGCCGCCCAACACACGGCGCGGTACGATAGAGAGGCCCATCGCCGCCGCCGCGGTTTGCCCTAAGAACTTGCGCCGCGAAACCGAACCCTTTAGAGAGCTGCGAGACCGAGGTCGATTCTTCACTGTCCCTCCTAACCGCAGCTCACGGAAACCGCATGACTCTGGCTGCTGCTCGCATTTTGCACTGATTTACCACAGACTGATCGACTTGGATACAGTAAACGAACCAGTGGTCTGCATGTGCGAAAATTGGCCACCGCTCGCGACTGATCACGTGCGGATGACGGCGTACTCTTCAGGAAACAAACGCGTAAGGCCACTCGGAAGTGATGGACTTGTGTCTGTACGTAGCGCATCTAAGTAATTTCAACTCTTTCGCGCGTCGAACCGTGCTGGTTCGCCGGAAATCCGCTGGCTCCAGGCAAACCACATTCGCAAGTCAGATAGGACGTAACTCGTTTTTTCATTAAACGCCAAAAACAGCACATTCGCCCAAGTGAGGTACACGGTGGGTACACGGAATGATCGTTGGCTCTGGCAGAACGGCAGGGTTGCGCGCATTGTCTTTGATCAGGCGGCGTCGTGAGCTTCTCAACATGTGGTGATCGTAGAAGAGCATTTTGCCGAAAGCCTCATGACTGACCCACCTTGGGGCCTGCCCGTTTCCCAACTCGCCTTGTGGTTGAACCAATAGCGGAAGATCTGCAATTCCCGGTGCTTTAAGCCGTTTGCCCGCGAATCACTTAAGAGCCTTAAGGAATGCAATCAAATTCTTAAGGTCTTCGTCCTTTAACTCAACGGGCGTCATTCCTCCGTCCGTCATTGCATCTGTGGGTTGCTTCAAAATGCTCTCCAGCTTTGCGCTGTCGCACTTATCTCCCACTCCAATCAATGTTGGCGCTGCAGACGTTCCCGTCAAATCTTCGCCGTGACACTCGGCACAGCCCTCTTGGTCGAACACTTTCTTTCCTTTACCGGCAACCGGGTTAGTGAGCGCCACGGTGGCGGCAATGAGCGAAGGTCCCGCCAACTCGGGTTCAAACGGCTTTTTCATGAAGGCCTCGACGTCCGCGCGCTGCTTTGCGAGTTGAGGCGCTATGCTCGGATCGCGCAAATCATGGCGATGACTGATAGCCCCCAGAGCGCCCAGCCCAATGAAGATGAAACCGTAAATCGATACTGAGACGGGGCGCTTCCACGGCCGGCGCTCGGGGCGTCGATCAAGAAACGGCAGAGCCACGAAGAGAAGGGCAACAAACGCCGGGATCACCAAAATGCCCAGGACGGCAAGGCCGCTCTCCCAGTACTTCAGCCACTGAAAAACGGGAATGTAATACCACTCCGGACGCGGCACATATTGGGTGTCAGCAGGGTTGGCCTTCGGGCCAAGCTCCACCGGGGCGTAGTGGGCCAGCAGACCCAGACCGGCGATAATCAGGACAGCAAAGACTAAATCGTAGAGAACCTGTTTCGGGTAAAACGGTTCCGTCGATAGTTTCAGCGCTTCGGGCTCTCCTTGAACCGGCCCTGCCGGTCCGGCTCTGCGGAACATAAAAACGTGGATGGCGACAAAGGCGAAGACGAAAGCCGGAATCAGGAACACGTGGAGGACGAAGAAGCGGGAAAGTGTCAATGTGCCCATCTCCGTCCCGCCGCGTAGCAAGTTCTTCAGTGAGTTCCCCACGAATGGAACATAAGTCAGGATATTCGTGCCGACCGTTGTAGCAAAGTAGGCCTTCTGGTCCCAAGGCAGCAGATAACCGGTGAAGGACATCCCCAGCATCAAAGCAAATAACGCGCATCCAGCAAGCCAGAGTAGTTTTCGCCGTCCCTTGTAAGATCCGAAGAGAAAAGTTTGAGTGACGTGCAGGAGCAAGACGATGACAATCGCGCTTGAACCATAAGCGTGAATGCTGCGGATGAAGGAACCCGATGTCACCTCTTTGGTGATGTAGGCAACCGTCGTATGTGCATGGTCAGCAGAAGGAACGTAGTAAAGCACCAGAAACATACCTGTGATAACCTGCGATAAGAAGAGATACAGCAATCCTGATCCAAACACGTAGGCAAGACTGGCGCCTCCGGGGATCGCTTCATCGAGTACAGCACGGAAAAACGAGCCGACGTGCTTCCGGCGATCACTCATACTGGTCCGGCGATCAATCCCGCGATTGAGTGTTCCGTGTTCTGATGGCTGAGCGGTTAAGCCACGCTCCCTTCCAAATACATAACTATTCTCTGCCACTTTTCACCTTCCGTTCAGGCGATAACTTCTTTATGCGGAACGAGCTGCCGAAAATTCTGGTAATGCACCATAAGCATGTCACCCTCGACTTTAATTTCCAGTTGATCCATTCCTCTTGGTGGTGGCCCTCCCAAAAGCTTGCCGTCTGCTGTGAATTGCCCGTTGTGGCAGGGACACACGAAATTACTTTTCTCATCATGCCAGGCGATTGAGCATCCTAGATGCGGGCAAACTGAGGAAAACGCACAGAGCCGGCCGGTCGCATCCTTACACACGTACACGGCCTTCTCTGAGACGATCTTGCGCCAGCCATCTCGCTGTTCAATCTTTACGAGCTTCTTGACTGGCGAGGTGACGGAAGTGAGATCCTCCACACTGCCCACTTCCTTCCACGACGATGAACTCGCAGCGGTTAGCAGTGGATGAAGTATGAAACGAAAGAGCGGCACAGAAAGGAGCGCACCAATGCCAGCAGCTCCTGCGCCAAGCAAGAGTCCGAGAAACGATCGGCGGCTGGAACAAGTTATCCGGTGTCCGTCACCACTTTCTTGTGAAATAGCAGCAGTCTTGCCGATAAACATTTCTTCTTGATGATTCATCTTTGTTCCTTACCAGCATCTGAGCGTGCCCGCTTGACTCCTTTTGTCCTGCGTCTCACTACCGGGTTACCGTACTTAAAATATTGTTTAGGACTTCTTGGAGAAGCCTCGAACGTAGTCAACAAGCTCCTTAATTTCTTTTGCCTTCAGTTTCTCTCCGAATTTAGGCATCTTTTTCTTGCCCTTCGTTACGATCTCGACCAATGTGGCGTCGGTTTCTTTCTCTACGTCGGGTAAACGGAAATCGTGGGCGCCTGTATTCTTGCCCGCTTTCGTGTTCGCGCTCCCATCGGCTGCATGGCACCCCATACACTTGGCCTTATAGAGTTTCTCCGCATCGCTCTGTGCGCGGGTCGCGGAAACGAAACCGACGACAAGCGCCAGGCAGAGAGCTGACTTTCCAACAATATTTCCAATCGCTCTCTTCACCAGGATTCTCCAATCATCATGGTTGTTGACCGCCTACCGGGAGTTGTACCGCGTTTCAGCGTAATCCCAGCCCCCCGAGGGAGTGAGGCTAACAAGACCTCACGCTGACATATGCAAGCCAAATTCCTTTCGAATCTCTCCCTTATGAGGCTTCATCATTCCTCGAGCTCATTCCAATCAGGAGCGATCCATGATATTTCAAAATGTATAGCGAACTGCGAACGTGGCACTGCTGCCGTTGAAGTCTTCTGACCCGATTGGCTGAAGCCCCGGCATATCCGCAGGTGTCTTGAGATTGTATCCGTAATAGTTCCAGGTGGTCTTGTAGCTCAGACCTTTGAACAGATCGATCTTGAGCCCAACGAAAGGTTTCTGATAATTGAACGCCAGGGTGCCGCCCAGTATTCGCGGATTCAGAAACAGTGTGTCGCCTCCGGTAAAGGTTCCGGAATAACCTAGGCTGACCGTGACTCGATTAACAGGCTTCCACATGACGTCAGCATAGGCGAAATGCTGCTTGTTGCTGTAAAACGACATAGCGCCCAAGGTTATCGCCTTGGTTCCGCTAAAAAAGGGGCAAGAAGCATAGGGCGCGATGCCAAATCCGGTATCCCTCATGCAAATATAGGACTGCATGTAGAGGTCTGTGTAGTTGTATCCGAGAGAGAACGCAAAATTGGAATTCGGCACCAGCGTAGTCCCGAAACTGTAAGTCCGCCCATGCTCGAGAGCATTGATGTTACTGACGTTGTCGCGATTTTCACGAATGTCGATTGCTCCGTCGATGGTCGCCCAAAGCTTCGGTTTATAGGTGGCGTGGATCTTATAGCTTTGGAATTGCCGCGGGAAAATTTGCGTGTAGGCCCGGTTGTTATATCCAAATTGGAAATCAGTGCTGATTCGCAGTGAATCTATCGGGCGCAGCGTAAGCCCCGCGAGACCCACGTGTTCAGCGATGGGCAGGTCCACGCGAGCCGGGCTGGTGGGGGCAGGATTGACATAAGAAATCGTGCTGTCCGCATTCAAAGTGCAGCCAGCGGGAAGCGTGCTCGATCCGGATGGAATTGCGCATAATCCGCGCGCTGCCAGGAAATGGTTCGCCGCCGTGCCCGCCGCTCCACCCGGGTAATAAGTTGCGTTCGCATACGGGGGGATATGGCTGGTGGCTTCGTAATAATCCACCGTCCCTCCAAAATACCCAGTATCGGTTATCACGCGGTCTTCATACATGTATCCGATTCGCCCGCTGATTCGCTTGGTGATATCGGCCTGGAGCTGAACCGTGTTCGATAGCATCTTTTGGCCGAGATAGGTCGATATCAATGTGCGCGTGAAGTCAGGGAGAGCTGCGGCGGTATGCTGTGGGCAGGTCGCTGCATTGTAATTTGGCCCCGGGCAGATGCCTGCAAACGACGGCGCGCCGGGAACGAGGGCCGAAAATTGTGCCTGCGGCAGTTGAATCCCAATCTGGCCTGGCACTTGTGGTTGGGTGGCGAAGAGAGTTGCGCTCCGCAGATCAGACAATCCAGGATTACGCCAGTTGTCATAACGGACCAGATTAATAATCCGCGCTTTGCTGCTCAGTGTATAGACTCCAGACCAATTCGCGCGCACGGCAACCATCTTGGATTCCGCCGGACCAGAATTGAGAATGCCCCGAGTTTTTACGGCTGCGCTGGCGGTCCATTCGTTGATGTTTTCATTGAATGTATTGATGACGTTGTCCGCGGTGCTGTAGCTTGCCGAGCCGGACATCTCCAGATTCTTGATGGACCTGGATTGGAAGCTGAGCCGCTCCGTGGGCATGAAATTTCGCGGATTGTTATACCGGGAATAGCCAAGGAAGACCCGGCAATTCGGGTTGGCGTAACCGCTGGAAAGGAACACCGGCGTGCACGGGCGGGTTCCTCCTTGCGGGGGGTAAAACCACTCTATTCCATAGTCGACTGGTCCCGGTACCGTACCTGGGGCCATCGGCAATACGTTGTGGAATGCGAGTCTATCGGAGGTGTCATCCTTGTCATACTCAAGAATCTGGTCGTAGGAAATGGTGGTCTTTGGGAGAAACCGGAAGTCCATCCCCAACCGGTATCCATTCATCGTTATCCCGTAGTTTTCAGCGAGCAGATAACGGGCGGCAGGGCCATTGATTGTGCTGAATGCAGGCCCTACGTCCACATTGTGCGAATAACCAAGCCGGAATCGCAAGCGTGATTGAGGGAGGAGTGTCAAATTGTAATCCTGCATTCGCTTAATGCGGGTAAGCGCATGTGGGGAAGAGGTGACGGCGAACGAAGGATTCGTTGCAGGATTTGTTGGAGATATGACCGTGGGGTTGAATGGATTCAAGAAAAGATTGTAATTCCAGAAATTCTGGTCGCGACGGAACATTACCTGGAGGTCGTACCACTGGTTCTTATCGATCCGCAGGCGCGAGACGTTGTTCGGATCGCCGCCGTAACCGAAGTTGCTGAAGTAAAGGCCATCGAACAGAGTTCCATTGTGGTTGAGCGACCTCGTACTTAGCGTGTAATCGAACAATCGCAGCCCGGAATTGAGATTTACGAAGGTTCCATAACTACCCTGGTTCCCGTCAATCCACGTTGCCCGATAGCCTGTCTCCGCGCTTTGCTGTGTATTATAATTGCCGGAATCGACGCCCTTAGTTTCCTCTTCGGGATTATCCTGCGCCCGGGAAAGAGGCGAGAAAAGAAACAAAGCGGCCGCCAACAGCAAACCGAACGGTCTGATTCCCACACGACTATTCATGGCTGTTCTCCCTACCGTATGTGAATTGCACTTTCCGCCAGGCACGATTTCTTCTCCACCGCAAAATGCGTCTCCATCAAGCTCATCTATCCAGCAAACCGTTGAAGTTCGATCCATGGATTTTCACGTGGCAATTCACGCACGCTTGTTCATAGTGAGATTGGTTCGCATCCATCACCGTCGCGTGAATGCCCGGCGAATTGGTATGGCATTGCAGGCACAAGAGATTGACGTTGCTGTACTTCAGCATGTGCGCATTTGCCCCCCCGTGTGCGACATGGCATGAGCCGCATCCCTCTAACCTCACAGCTGCATGCTCAAACACGAAGGGTCCCTGTTTGTCCGCGTGGCATTTAAAGCAAACCATGTCTCCAGAGGCGGAGGTTCGCACTTGCCGGACCAGATGGTCCCCTTCCAGGACACCGCCCGTTCCATGTTGGTTGTGGCAATCGGTGCACTGGATCAGCCCCTCGTTTACGCGGTGCCGAAACGGCATATTGAACTGAGCCCTCTGTTGCAAGTGGCAGGAATAGCAAAGCCCGGGCTCCGCCTTGACCAGCATGTGTTCCTTTGTCCTCGCATGGTGCATCGAGTGACAGGAGGTACAGCTAACGTCGTTTTGCCGGTGGAATGAATTCGAAGCACTCATGTGCTCCGAGCCTGAGGCGTGGCAGGAGAGGCAACGGTCCGTAGTGGCTTCTGGGGTTGCCGTCTTATAATCGAACACTGGCTTACTTGGATCGTCTGCGTGATCCCCGCCTGGACCGTGGCATGCCTCGCAACCCTGCTTCGAATGCCCGCCACGCGTGTCATTCATGGTCTTCCAGTGCGGCGATTTCTCGAAGCTGGTGGTAATATCCTCGTGACAAGTTTTGCAGGTTTCTGCCTCCGTCGATGCGGAGCCATCGGTGGTCGCGTCGTCCGGCTTTCCCTGGCTTGAAGCGACGGCAGAACCGGGGGGCTCTTGAGGCTGTTGCCCGCCAAGTACCACTTGGGGAGCGACTATCAGTCCTGAGAAGAACAAGATGCCGCCAACGAACAGCCTGAGAGTTCTGTTTGCTAGTTTCATATTTCCTTCCAGACAAATCTGTACAAACTATTGGCAAACTACGACGAGACGATTCATCGAGCTGTTTGCTCTGCGTCAATTTCGAGGCCGACTCTTGCTAAATATTGACTCTCGGGGCTCTCATCGCTCCTGGCTGGCCTGATTGTCACGCATTCCCCGAGTCGGAATCCCGAATCGGACACAACCCGCTCATGACTTTGCTTCGTTGGCCCTCAACCGTGCAGCGAGTATTCGGTACATTGCCCATCCGCATCCTTGAGACTACGCAAGTTGAGTGTAAGGAATTTGTAAAACCCCTTCGCTCGCTGCCGTTGCCAATTCCTTGGCGGTAAGGATGGCTTACGAGTGGCCTCGATGAAAACTGAGCAGGCGACGAAAATGAAAGTGCGCAGACCGGCTCCTCCACCAAGCATCTGAGAAGCGCGATGCGGAAAATCGACGAGGTTGCCTGGAAACTCTATGACGAACAATTAGCAGCCAGCGTAGCTTATGTTCTGGCAGTCAGCCGGTGCGACCAGCGCGAGATTCGAAGTTAGCTCTTCGAGAACGAGCCGGGTGTGCTTGTGATCAGAGAGCGGAGTCCACGCCGCATGAGACGCTACGTGACGCCGCGCGTTCCCCAAACCGCGCTCCAACGAGTTCATTGTCTTAGATAGCGTTCCACAATGCTGACCATCTATCGCCGTCACCGAACGAATTGCAAGCAACGAATCGATGGGGGCGGCTACCGTCGTTGTCTGCGCCCGATCTGGGTCGATGGTTCTCTGGATGGGGTGCGCCGATTCCGCGGCCAAGTCATCTAAAGCCGCCAAGGATCATCCAATCGCCTTACAGCGCCATTCACGAGGGAGGAGGTTGCAAGCATCGTGAACGCTTGCGACATTTATCCACACAAGGCGAACGCCGTGCGCTTGCGTGCGTTGGTTTTCCTCCTCTGCTATAGCGGGCAACGAATCCGTCACGCGGTCACGCTCAGCCGGAATGGTATCCAGGACCACAAGCTTTTCTTTTATACGGCAAAGACAGGCACTGCGGTTTATTGCCCGCTCCCTCCATTCGTTGCGCAGCCTCTGGACGCGACTCCTGCAAGCACTTATTTCTTCTGGACCGGATTGTCGAAACCGAAGAGCGCAGGGGGGATTGCCAGCCCAGTTTGAAGCGGCTCCTCATATTGCCTGGCGCGTCGGATGGATACGCTCATCGCTTCCGCGACATGTTCTCGGTGGAACTCCTGTTTGCGGGGGTCCCGATTGAACCGTTTCGATTCTCTTGATGGCCAAAGTGTGCACATTACCGAGAAGTATTAGTGCGTCGTGGGTTCGGGCACAGTAGGAACAATTGGAGGCCGAGACCTGAGAGCGTTCATAATCGGGAGAAGGGTGACCTCTGCGACGGTTACCGGGCCCCTGGTGCCAAGAGCGACTAGCTCCGTCACGTTCTCCATTTCCTGTCTTCCTGGACGCTCTTTCGAACGCGGAACGCGATGATCTTGCGGATCAGAGGCCGAGGTAGCGGCTTCTCCAGGGGAAGCTGGATCGACCCTTTAGCCGTGGCAAATTTCGAAAGATCATTCCGGAAGGCTCTCACCGCCGACGGCGTTGGATAGAAGCCGATGCGATGTTTGTGTGCGGCGAACGCAACCAGTATCCTCCGATAGGAAAAGGCGGGCATCCCCCACTTCAGGCTCTCCTTGGCCCCGGGAGCAGATGTGCGAATGCAGGCACGCATTTCACGCAGTTTCTTCTGAGCCTCTTTGGGGGCGGCATGGATGTACTCGGTGATGCTTTCAGGCCGCGCTTTTTTGGGAATCATGATTTCATTTTATCGACTCTCCTACTGATACTCCAATCGCTTTTGCTGGCGGCCTACCGGCAGCTGCCTATGGGACTGCCTCGGCAGGTCCGAAGCTGGAAGAGTCAAGCTACACAGACTGCGAGTGTCTCGTGACGCGACTTCCCATGGCGAAGGGATATGCTCCGACCAGAGATGTCGACCATCTCATGCTTGAGATAGCAAGCCTTGTCCGCCAGCGCGAAAGCAACGTCGCCAGCTACGAGTCGAAGCTCGCTGACCTAGGTCGTAGGGAAAATGAACAGAAAGAGAAGATTGTGACGCTTGAGAGAGTGCCTTTTAAGGCCATCAGACACTTCGCAGAAGCACTGATGAGGGAAGACCGGCGTAGTGCAATAAGAGATTATATTCTGTTCGGACTGGGAGTTATCGTCATCACAGTTGTAGCTCTTGGATTAAAGTGGCTAGGCTACTGGTCTGCAAGTCTCCTCGACACGTGCTGCCCGGCCGCGCGCTAGAAGAATGGGGCCGCGAGGAAGATTTGCGTTGGGCCAGAAGCAGAAGCCGAGCCAAGACTGGAAAATGTCACGAAGGCGTTGGTGAGATCGATAGTTGCGTGGTCACCGCCGATGGGATTGCCGCTGGAGTCGGCGGAGACGAGCACCGGAGAAGCGGGACAAGGAAGCGCGGAAGGAAACAAACAGATGAGCGCGGAGTATACCTGCTGTCCCGTGACGCCGGAGATCAGGCTGGCCTGCGAAGTGAACGCAACGCGGGCTCCTGCGAATGCGGGATTGGAGCTGTCGCCCTGTCCCGGCAAGCCATTCTGATCCAAGGAGACAACGCCGCCCTGCGCCGAGCTGCAGGGGATGGGCGGAACGGCGAAGCAAGCGTTATAGGAGACGATCTGCTGGTTCGAGGTGTTGGCGGGCAGAAGATTCGGCGCGCGCGTGGCGAATACAGCAAAGTTTCCAAACGGGCCGACCGCAGGGGTCACGCTGTCGGCTGTGCCCAGATGCCCGCTGGAATCCACGGAAACGGCCTGCGCCGTATTCTTGCAGGCATCGCCGGCAACGGGAGAAGCAAACGCGAGGCACGTGGCATGCAGATAGACTTGCTGGAAACCGTTGCCGGGTGTATTCATGACGAGATTGTCGGCGAGCGACTGGAAGCCTACCACTAGCCCACTGGGGTCAAGAGAAGGATTCGTGGAATCTTTGTCGCCGGGGTTTCCGGCTGCGTCCACCGATTCCAAAACCATGGAGGGCTGGCAGGCTACGAGCGGGCCGAACATCGCAATGCATCCCATCCGGAGATAGACCTGCTGAACGCCGGAGGGGACCGACTGGCTCACCAAATTCGATGCGGAAGACTGGAAAGTAATTAGCAAACCCAAGGCACCGATCCCTGGATTGGTGCTTGCCGCGTTGCCGGGCGCGCCCGAGGCCGACGCAGAGACGAGAGTCGTTTGGGGAGTGCATCCGGTAACCATGGAGCCGAGGACACTCCGGCACGTATCGCGCAAATAGATTTGCTCGACAGCTTGCGAAACGCCGGGCACAAAATTCGTGTCGTCAGACTCGAAGATCACAAAGCGGCCATCAGGCGTGATGATCGGCTTGTCGCTTCCTTTGATGCCGCCCGCGCCAGGGGAGCCATCCGGGGCGGTCGACAGCAGCGTAGTTTGCGGGGTGCAATTCGGCGCTACGGCAAGACAGTTCTGCCGCATATAAATTTGTGAATGCCCGCTTGCCGCACCAGAGACGAGATTCGCAGCCGTCGAATCGAAGGCGACAAAAAATCCGCCGATGGCACCTGAGGAACGAATACTCGGCGCATCGCCCGGAACTGGCGGAGTCGTATTGCTCACGGACTCCTCAATGGGAAAAGTGCTTTTGCTGAGGATGAAAAAGTTTCCCTGGTTCGAGGTCCCCCCGGAAGCGCCCGGATTCGTTACGGACACGGCGACTTCACCCGCTGCGGTGAGCGCGGTTGCCGGCACCTGTACCGTCAGGGCCGAAAGGGCGCCGGCGGAAGGATAAAGCGTCACCGTGGTGGTTGTGGGCGAAAGAGAGAGAGAGCCAAAGTTGACGGTGGCGCCCTGCGCCACGTTTTGCGCTTCAATCAAGAGCGGAAAAGACGCGCCACCGGCTGGAGCGACCAACGGGGAAAAGACCAGCAATTGCGGAGCGCCCGTAACACTGCTGGATTGAGGCATTACGGCAAAAGCCACGGGATTGGAGACCAGCGAGGCGTTGGCCACGGAAACAATGATCGTACCGGCATTGGCGACATCTCGCGCGGGAACAGGCACGGCAAGGGTGGCGCAGTTGGCGCGGTTAGAGCAATTTGCCGCCGTCGCCGCCGACGGCGTGAGAATAACGTTGCCGAAATTCACCTGCGAGGTCATTCCGAGGCTTGTGCCGGTGATCGTTAGCGTGAAACTCTCGCTGCCTGCGGGAACGTTTGTTGGAGAAATGGCAAGGATGTTTGGCTGGACGGCCTGCTGTGGCGGCGGAGACACAGAGATTGCGCCGCCGCAGCCGGAAAATAGAAGAACAGAGCCCAGAAAAGTAGGGAGGAGAATTGCACCTTTTGACATTGGGCACCACCCCGCGCCCACAAGCGGCGGATCGTCTGCTGGCGAGACGGCGCCGGAGGGCAAGGATTCAGCACGTCAGGCTGGCTGAAGCAAATTATATTCGGGAATTATGCCAGTCGCAATTCCTTCCCCGTTGTTCACTCTGTCCGCAGCGCCTCCATCGGATTGATTGACGCCGCGCGAAACGCCTGGAAATTGCCAGCAAGAGTACTGCCGCGCGCATTACCACCGGGGCGTAACTTTTCACTTCGAAGAGCTGATGTGCCAGCGTGCGTTCGCCCGCAAGCGCGACGGGAATTCCCACCAGCAGTCCCAACACAAGCTGTGCCATGGCGCCCCTCACGACCATGCGCACCACCTTGGCGTGATCGGCCCCTAGCGCCATGCGAATCCCAATCTCACTGCTACGAAAATAGGCGCAAGTCCTTTCCATTCATTGCCACGCTTCTGTGGGACGGCCTTATTTTCATGCTATGTGGCGCCGAGGAGCATGATGGTGGAGGCGGGGGAGTGGGGAAAAATCTGAAGGCGTCCTTCGATGGCATGGCGGCGAAAGACATGTCGCGCGTTCCGTCAGCCAAGGGCCCAGGCGGCGAAAGGGCGCTGATCCGCGGACGCAATGCTATCCTCGACTTTTTCACCATCCTGCCGAAGTCCGCAGCCTTAAAGTCTTGCACAGTCATGTTGCCGCTCTTGGGACAGGCTCTATATAACTATCCTCAGTACCCGAACTATTCCAGCGGCTCGGTGCGCCGAGGCGTTCAAGCCCGAAAAAGGCCCGCTACACGGGTCGCGGTTTGTCTCGCAACGTTTTACAAGCGGGGCACGCTGCGTGTATCGTTGCTTCCGCAATTTTCCATATCTTCACAAGCGGGGTGAATTACATGTCCATGTATCGAACCGCTCTGGTAGCTTTCCTGGTATTCACCACCTTTGCGCAGAGAGCAACGTCTGCCTCCAACCTCCCAGCATCACCACAGGCGGCAGAAGCAAGATCAGCACCGGAGTGGGTGGCGGCTGATACGCCGCGCGTAACGCCGGGCGGAGCCACTTTCACGGTTCCTTCCGGTTGGTCGATCGTGACCGGAAAGAACCTGGTCATCCTTGAGCCGCCCGAGACCGACACGCACATCGCCATTGTCGACTCCCAGGCGGCCGACGCCAGGGCCGCGGTCACTGTCGGCTGGGCGGCCTACAAACCTGAGACCAAGCGACCGCTTAAGCTGGTAACGCCGCGCCCTGCGCGCGAGGGCTGGGATGACCGGCAGGTGTTTGACTACGAGACCTCTCCGAACGAGCGCGCTGTTGTACAGGCTCTTGCGCTGCGTGCCGGCGGCAGGTGGACCGTGGTCATTCTGGACGGAAGCGAACCTACGGTGGAGAAGCGCAGCGCACCGATTGGGCTGATCTTCGAAAGCTTGCGTCCGAAGGGCTACCAGCGCGAGTCGTTTGCCGGCCGTAAGCCGCAACCGCTGGACGTTGCACATATCGCTCAGATCAAAGCGTTTGTTGAAACCTCCATGCAGGAACTTGGTATCCCCGGCGCCTCAATGGCGCTCATTGATGGTGGCAAGGTCGTGTATGAGGGTGGATTTGGCGCACGCGAACTCAGCAAGCCTGAGCGGGTGGACGAAAACACGCTGTTTATGGCGGCGTCCAACACAAAAGGGATGACGACGCTGTTGCTGTCAGAACTGGTCGACGAGAAGAAGTTGAAGTGGGATCAGCCGGTGATCGACGTCTACCCGAACTTCAAGCTGGGCGACGCGGAAACCACGAAAAAGGTTCTCGTCAAGAACTTGATCTGCGCCTGCACCGGGCTGCCGCGACAGGATATGGAATGGCTATTCGAATTCAAGAATGCAACGCCGGAATCGACCCTGGCTCTACTCGGAACCATGCAGCCGACCAGCAAGTTCGGCGAAGTCTTTCAGTACAGCAATCTGATGGCGGCGGCCGCCGGATACATTGGCGGACACGTTGTGTATCCGAATCGCAAACTCGGGGCCGCCTACGACGAAGCGATGCAGCAAAAGATTTTCGATCCGCTGGGGATGAAGTCGACGACGTTCGATTATGCGCGCGCCCTCGCAGGCAACCATGCGAGCCCGCATGCGGACGACGTGGATGGCAAGCCCACCGTGGCCAGCATGGCGATCAATTACTCGATCGTCCCGGCCCGTCCCGCTGGTGGCGTGTGGACCTCGGCCGGTGATCTGATCCGTTACGTGCAACTCGAGCTTGCGCTGGGCAAGCTGCCCAACGGCAAGCAGCTGGTTTCGGCAGAAAATCTGCTGGCGCGCCGCGCCCCCCAGACTGCTCTCGGCGAGGACGCGACCTATGGGATGGGCTTGATAGTAGACCGCAGATATGGCGTTCCGGTTGTGAGTCACGGCGGTAGCATGTCCGGCTTCAAGAGTAACCTCTACTTTCTGCCGGATTCTGGCATTGGCGCGGTGCTGCTCACCAATTCGGACAATGGCGGCATGCTTCTGGCTCCATTCAGGCGTCGCTTGCTGGAGGTCGCCTTCGACGGCAAGCTCGAGGCAGCCGGCGACGTTGCTGCCCAGGCAGCACGCCATAAGGCAGCCCTTGCCAAGGATCGGGAACGGCTCGTAGTGCCTGCTGCACCGGCGCCGGTGGCTGGTTTGGCAAGGCGGTATTCCAGCAAGGAACTCGGTGAGCTTGCCGTGCTGACCCAGGACGGAGTCACTACATTCGATCTCGGCGAGTGGAGAAGCACCGTGGCATCGCGAAAGAATGACGATGGCACGATCTCGTTCATCACGATCGATCCCGGGAATGACGGGTTCGAATTCGTGGTGGGTGAACGCGCCGGCAAGCGGGTGCTGATCGTACGAGATGGCCAGCACGAGTACGTCTTTACGGAGGCTGCCTGACCGCGCCGTGCTCCGAAGTAATTCCAGGAGAGCCGATCGCGCCATTACTTTTTCGGGCTTGCCGACCACTCGGACAGAACCACGGTGATGGCTGGGTATTCGTCAGCATCCCCCGGGGCGCGGGAAGAGTTCGGCGAGGGTGCTGTGCCATCGACTCGCATGTTGACCGGACGTTTCTCATTGAAGTATTCTTGGCTTCCGCTGCCCAGAAGTTTCTTCGGAGCGGGGCAGCTCGAATACTCGCCTCACGAAAGGAGTGTTATGGCCAGAAAAATCGATCCGCTCAATAAAAAGCTCTACGGTTCGGTAACGGCAATGCTAACGGTTACCGACGTGAAAGCGGCAGCCGCCTTTTATCAAAAGGCATTCGGCTTTGCCAAACGGGGGATCATGAATGGCCCAGACGGCAAGGCGATCCATGCCGAGCTGACACTCCGCGGCACGACTTTAATGTTGGGACCGGAAATCCCGCAGATGGGTTCCCGCGGCGCGAAAACAATCGGCGCCTCGCCGACGAGTTTGTATCTGCTGACGGAGAACGCAGACAAGGCGGTTGCCAAGGCCCTAAAGCTCGGCGCCGCGTCCAAGGGTCCCGTGATGGATATGTTTTGGGGCGACCGCTGTGGAACCGTTGTCGATCCCGAGGGTTACACTTGGATGGTCGCTACCCACATTGCACAACCCACACCTAAGGAAATGCAACAGAAGATGAAGGAACAAATGGCCAGCCAACAGGCAGCCCGCGCTGCGAGTGGCTCCTGAGTGGCATCCTTCAAGCTCACGCTATCTTTCCTATTCTAAGCCGTTCCAGTTAGGCTGGAGCGGGGCGATCGGGCATAAATGATCGAGTTTGTCTTCGCCAACGAGCAATCGGACTGATTCCGAGCAACGGCGAAGCTTTGGTAAGAGTTCAGATTCGGGTCATGCAACCCGACGTTTTTCTTCTGCGAGTTCTCTTTGTGCCGCACCAGAAGTACACCGACACGACAAGAACATTTCGCCTCCATGTGCCAGCCGCATATACCAGCGCCATATTCACGCACCTGTCCAGCCGAAGCGTGTTCATCGACAGCGACCGATATGTGATTGATAACTCCCTCGGATTCTGGTTGGCGCATGAACTCGGACACTTGGCTGCCAACAGGCCAGCGAGAACGACGCTGACAAAGCAGCCTGTAATACCGAAAGCGCCTTAAGGATGCACGCAAACCAGACATACAATACATACATTGAAGCAGCACAGGCGGAGCACTCGGGCCGGACAGTACTTGTTAGGCCACATCACCTGAATCATGATTCATGGATGTCCGCTGTCAGTGGGGACAGGCCTTCCGATGCCTGCGCCGAGATTCAGCACCGCAAAAAACTATCACAAACTGGAACGTAAATGGAAGGTATGGCTTAAGTCCAAAATAAAGAAAATCAATACATGGTGGAGGCGGGGGGAGTCGAACCCCCGTCCGAAAAGCGCTACGACTCGAAGCCTACATGCTTAGCTCAATTCCGTTTGGTTCGCCCGCCACGCTCAGAATGAGCAAGAAACGCAGCCGGCTAGTCCGATGAATCTCGCCCGAGCCTTCCGGACCGAAAAGCCCAGGCCAGCTCACTGTGTGACGCCTCTGACCGGGCCCATGAGCAAAGCCCGGGGAAGCGTGCGCTTAATTAATTAAGCAGCAAGTGCCAAGTTGTTGTTGGCATTTCTAGTTTCCACCAAGTTACGGGCAGGTGGGTCCCGGCATGCCTTCGGGCCGCGACAGCTTCCGTCGAAACCGTGTCGCCCCCACTGGCACTTCTATTCTACCACCTGCGCCGGACGCGGAAGCGTCGTCTTCAGGAAGAACTAGGAAGAACCACTTTCCAGACGCCTTGGTCCTTTTGACCGACGGTTGGTTCCAGTTCGTTGCGCCGCTTGTTAAGCAACAATTGGGCACATTGGTACCCGCAGGCCGTTGACTCCCAAGCACCCACCTCCCAAAATGCAAAGACGGGGGATTTCGGGCAAAACACCCCCGAAAACCAGTATGGCACAAGAATCCAGCGTCGTGGAACAAGCTATCGTGCGCGCGCTTCGCGATAATCTCGAACGCATTCAGCGCATCGCAGATGAGCTTCATCATGCCGTCAGCGATGTGGTCTCCGCTTGCGCCAGCAATAAGCCTACCAACGCTCTGCCTCCGCTGATCCGCGCACAAGCTTCCGCAGCTTCTCTCGCGGCTACGCTGGAAGTACTCTCAAGATTTGTAGCTGTGTCCATGCAGACCGGCCCTCGTTCAGCGCTTGAGGCCCAGATCACCAATCTGGTCGGCAAAATGACCGCCGAGCCTCCCGCACTGCCGCAGCCTTCGCAGCCCGTGCCGATGGTTTCCCAGGCTCCTGCCGGGCCTGTTGCTGAAAAGCCGGTCGCTGCCGAAATCCAACTCCACCGGGAACCCGAACCGCTCGAACTGGTCGAGCCCGTGCCTGTGGCCGTCGCCTCTGAGCCCGAGTTTGGAGATGAGTTTGACGTCAATCGCCTCTCCTCCGAAGAACAGGAATTGCACCGCCGCGCAAATCGGGTAGCCAAAGTTTCGATGCAGGATATTAAAATGCTCCGACCGGAGCAGGTGCGCCTCGGCCGCCAAAACAAAGACCTCTGCATCCGATTGAAAGATGACATTGAAAAAGCTCATCGAGAGTACGACCGCCGCTTCAAACCGATCATGGATCACCCAGTCGATTACTTTTATCGCTGGATGGTGGAAATCCTTGCCGATGGGGACGCCCACGCCCTCGGCGACTACCCATACGCTACGCCCGCGCGTCATCACTGATCGAACGGCGGCTGCTCACCTTTATAGCGCTTCCGAAGACGCCGTATTATTCTGTGTTTGTATGTCACGGTCTCTCGTCGTGTTGATACTTATCGCCGGCTTGTCATTTGGCGGTGCGTTCGACGCCTTTGCGCAATCGTCCAAGCACCAGCGCAAGTCCAAAAAGCTCAAGTCGCCGCCTTGCCGGAGCGGTTGCAAACCAGACACGTCCGCGCCTCAAGTTGCTGCCGATACCCCGGAAGATGAGGCCGCGCAAAAAGAACTTTCTGATCTCGCCCGCGCGCTCCACAACGGCACGACCGGTTCATACGAGAAACTCTCGGCTTTCGCCGTCAAGAACACCACAAACGTCTGGGGCGCGCGTGCCGCGCTTGCCCTTGGCTACGACGACTATTCCAAGAACCGCACGGCGCGGGGTTTCGGGTGGCTAATCAAGGCGCAGAACGACGCACTGCTCCGTGAGTATGCCCTGTACTGGACCGCGCAGGTGCAGCGTGCCCTGGGCCGCAGCGCGGACGCCTACAAAGTGCTGCAAACGATCCAGTACGATTACCCCCATACCGCCATGCATGAGCAAGTACTGGAGGCCCTCGCGCCCACCGCGGTCCAGCTTGGACATGCGCGGGAAGCCATCGATGCGCTCGACGCCTATTCTGCCACTGCGTCAAGGCCCACCCTTCTTTACGAACGCGCCCGCGCCTATCAAGCCGCGCGTCAGCTTCCTCGCGCCGCAAAGGATTATCAGACCGTCTTCTATAAATTCCCTCTTGCGGATGAAGCCAAGCCCGCTGGCTCCGCTTTGTCGCAGCTGATGCACACCTTGGGGAAAGAATACGTTTATCCCGGCGTAGAAATGCAGGAGCAGCGCGCCCAAGCTTTTTATGACGCACACAAATGGAAGGAAGCGCGCGCTGAATTCGAAAGGCTTCTCACCATGCTCAAGGATCCCGCGAATCCCACGCGCCAGCGCGCGCAGCTTCGCGTCGCGGAGTGCCGCTTCCAGTTGAAGGGTTCACCTTCCTTGATCGCTGCGGTGAAGCCCCCGGATCTCGAAGTGGATGCCGAGCGGCTTTACGCCTTGTCCCAGGCCTACCGTTCCGCGAAAAAGGAAGCGGAGATGTTTTCGGCGCTGAACACGCTGGCGCAGAACTATCCCGTGAGCAAATGGACCGAGGAAGGCCTGATGGCGGCGGGGAATTACCATTGGGTTGAACTCGATCGCACGAAAGCGGTCATCAACTACCAGCGCGTCCTGGATACCTTCCCGAATGGGAAATACGCCTTCAACTGCGAATGGCGCATCGCCTGGGTAGCCTACCTGAATCGGCAACCTGATGCCGATGACCGTCTCACGACATTTCTCTTGAAGTATCCCGTGTCGGCCAATTCCGTCGACGCCCTCTATTGGCTTGGCCGCAACGCCGAGCGGGGTGGAAACCCTGCGCAGGCGCGCAGCTATTACGGCAAAGCTGTCGAACGTTTCCCACAAACGTACTTCGGCAATGCCGCGGCTGCCCGCCTCGCAAAGCTTGGTCCCGGCGAGGAAAATCCCGCGGAGCTTCTGGAAAAAATCCCGCCAGCGCCTTCGCTTCGCCCGTTTGATGAACCGATCCCGGTTGCTGCCGCGGATCGCTGGGCGCGCGCACAGGCGCTCCGTGCCATCGCTTTCGATTCCTCTGCCGAACAGGAACTGAAGAACGCCTACTTCGCGACCTCTTCGCCGCGCTTCCTGCTGGAAGCCGCGCAGGCGGCTTTCGATCAAGGCCACTACGGCGCCGGCATGGCCTATGCGCGGATCATCGTGCCGAATTTCGATTCCCGGAAGATCAGCGATCTGCCCGTCGCAGCGTGGAAGGCGCTCTATCCACTCCCCTATGAAGCTGCGTTGCGCCGCGAAGCCGCCAAGAACGATTTCGATCCCATGTTTGCCGCCGGCCTCATTCGCCAGGAATCCACGTTTCAGGCGGACGCCGTCTCGCACGCCAACGCGATCGGGCTGATGCAGGTTCTTCCGAAGACAGGGAAGCTTCTTGCCAAGCAGCTCAAAGTCCGCTACACGAAGGACAAACTTTTCGAACCAGACTACAACATCGAACTTGGCATGGTTTACATTGCGGGCCTGGTACGTCAGACGGGTGCACTGGAATACGCGGCCGCTGCCTATAATGCCGGTGAAGACCGCATCGCAGCCTGGAAAGCCGAGCGCAACTACGATGAGATCCCCGAGCTCGTGGAGTCCATTCCATTCACGGAAACCCGCGAATATGTGCAAGTCGTCTTGCGCAACACCGAAGTCTATCGGATGATTTATGGGCAGCCTAGCGTAGCCACGCAGACCGCCACAGGCCACGCCCGCTGACGAATTGTCCGTACACTGTGGTCTTTTCCTTGTAAGGGTGCAGCATACTGCGCCGCTGAGGATACGATTTCATCGTTGTGAGAAGGTGCAATGACCGCTCCCGACCTCTCGATGGCAAAAATCTCCCGCTGCATGCTTTCGGCAAAGGCCGAGCAATTCACCGAATCCGTTATCCGGGAAATGACACGCCTTGCCTTGAAGCATGGCGCCGTCAACCTGTCTCAGGGCTTTCCCGACTTTGCCGCGCCCGAGGAAATCAAGGAAGCCGCGCGAAAAGCCATTGCCGATGACATCAATCAGTACGCCATCACCTGGGGCGCGAAGCCGCTGCGCGATGCCATCGTCGAAAAATTTGAGCGCACCCAGGGCGTGAAATACGACCCCGAGCGCGAGGTCACCGTCTGCTGTGGCTCGACCGAAGCGATGATGTCCGCCATGATGGCCATCATCAATCCCGGTGATGAGATCGTCGTCTTCGAGCCTTTCTATGAAAACTATGGACCAGATGCGATTCTGAGCGGTGCCACGCCACGGTTCGTCAAGCTCCGCACTCCCGATTGGTCCTTCGACGAAAAGGAACTCGCGGCCGCTTTTGGCCCGCACACCAAAGCGATCATTCTGAACACGCCCAATAATCCGACTGGCAAAGTTTTCACGGGAGCCGAGCTCGAATTCATCCGCGACCTCTGCGTACGGTGGAACGCCTACTGCATCACCGACGAAATCTACGAGCACATTCTGTACGACGGCACCGAACACATCTCCATGGCGCGCATCGATGGCATGCGCGACCGCACCATCGTCATCAATGGATTGTCGAAGACTTACAGCGTTACAGGATGGCGCGTGGGCTGGGTGCTGGCTCCGCCGGAACCGACGCAACCGATTCGCAAGGTCCATGATTTCCTCACCGTTGGCGCTGCCGCACCACTCCAACAAGCAGGGGCCAGTGCTCTTCACTTTCACCAGGCCTACTACGACAAGCTCGCCACTTCTTACACAGCCAAACGAGAACGGTTGCTGAAAATTCTCACGAGCGCGGGCTTCACCGTCTTCCGGCCTCGCGGCGCGTACTACATCATGACGGACATCGCGCGTTTCGCAGATCCCAATCCTGTTCGCTTCCAGGCCGATACGAAAGATGTGCGCTTCGCCAAGTTTCTGGTCGAAACCATCGGAGTCGCTGTCGTCCCCGGTTCCAGCTTCTACAGCAATGCGCAGGACGGCGCCTCTCAGGTCCGCTTCACTTTCTGCAAGAAAGAAGAAACCCTTGCTGCGGCTGAAGGGCGTCTGGCAAAGCTCCATGCCTAGACATTTCTCCGTTGATCTTGAGTCACCGGGGCACCATCGGCAGCAGACAGGGAAACTCTGTGTTAGAATCTCCGTCTGATGAGCACCCTCGCTGCGAACCTGGACCTCATTCCCGCGAATACACGCATTGAAGTCAACGGCGATGGCGCACGGTTCGACATTTCTGCAAGCGCTACGCGCACGTTTCTTTGCCGCCTCACCGTCACGGATCAGATTGAACAGGAATCGCTCGATGTATCGATCTGGGGCTCTGCCGACGGGGAAACCTGGACCAAGAAGCCGCTCCTCAAGCTGCCTCAGCAGTTCTACCGCGGCACGACCAAGATGATCCTCGATCTCTCGCTTCGTCCGGAGGTCAACGTAATCCGCGCTCGTTGGGAACCGACTCGCTGGGGGAGAGGAGCGCCCACGCCGATGTTTGTCGCGGGCTTGGAGCTCGGGGAAATCCCCCCAATGTCCCGGGAGACGCCCACGACACGAATAGCGTTAGCCGCCAAATAATTCGCCCGGCTGGAACTTTGATTTTCGAGAACAACTCCACCGGGTCAATGACTACATGTTGCAACATTTCATTCACCGGCCGGATCACCGCTCACGATTAATTCTGGATCTGGATAGCACCATCATTACTGTGGTGTAATAAGTGTCTCTTTTCCTTCGCCTATGATTGTCAATTGCCTGCGCGGGATGACTTCTGCTAAGATCGCATCAGTTTTTGGGGTTGAAACTCGATGGAAAAAGACGATGAACTAGTGTAGTGTCTCCAACGCTTCTTTACATTTGGCGATTTTGCCCAGAATTCGTTCTACAGGTGCGCTCCAGATGAAAACTTTGGGATTCTGATTGCGGGCTTGGATGTACTGGTTGATAGCGGCAATCAAATCCGGGACGTTCCGGAAAGAGCCTCGACGGATGCGCTTGTCGGTAATCTCGCGGAACCAGCGCTCCACCATGTTCAGCCAAGAGCTGGAAGT
>Ga0209577_10000246_pt1 | contig 54983 bp, 45 predicted proteins | sample GraSoiAngelo_109_FD_185874 | JGI IMG/M metagenome (GOLD analysis project Ga0209577, IMG submission 185874) | Grasslands soil microbial communities from the Angelo Coastal Reserve, California, USA - 14_0903_12_20cm (SPAdes) (version 2) | ecosystem: Environmental > Terrestrial > Soil > Grasslands... | reverse complement strand
GGATATGAGCGGCAATTACCGTGCCTCGATGTACATGCGTCCAGCTGCAATCTGGTCGATGGAAATGATGCCTCCGGCGGGCCAGCAGGTCGCAGCCGGGAGAAGCGTGATGAAAGTGCAGCACTAGGACTAGGATTTGGATCCCCAGTGCTACACTGTCACGCGGCGGGAGACAGATGCCTCGAGTCCTCAGTTGCGGCTGACTTCGGTCTCAGGAGCAACCCCGCGGTAAGCCCCAGGGTGAAGTTCTGCGTGAAGATCTCAACGATATGAACCAACCGTTGAGCAGTTCCCATCAGTTCATTCGGCACGATTAGAGGCGCGAGTCCTCCCCCAACCCAGATCAGCATCCCCGCGCAGATTGCGGTTTGTAACCGCTCCATTCGCAACGCATACACCACCGGAACCACGGCCAGTGTCATCAGCAAGCCGCGGGCAATCTGGATTCCCCAGAACCACAGGCCAAGGCGCCCCACGAGGGTGGCCGCATCCGGATAGTAAACCCTCGTAAATAAATGGTACGTGATCGCGCCAAAGACAAAGTCGCAACCGCGCAAATCACGAGAATGCCCGCGGTCTTTGCCAAAGAACGCCGAGGGAACGTTTTGCCCGAATCGTGCGCCAGCTTCAACGCCCGTGAGAGGACGGCCAGAACAATTGCCACGACCAGGTAGAGGGCAGTCTCACTGAACAAGTTCCGGATCGGGTGCTCGTGGATCAAGGGCAGCTTGACAAAGACCAAACCCTCCGACCACGTGGTGAGGACCGTGACAATGAACAGAATGGGAAAGATGATCCCGAACTGCCCTCGCACGGTCCATGGCCCGAACAGTGCGACTGGTACGAATGATGCCGCCAATATCACTCCCGAAAGATACCACCACAACAGGTGGCCAACCTCCAAGGCGGGAACTAACAACACGACTCCGCCCAGCAAGCAATAAAGAGCAACTCGGAGTCTCATGATCTCCTCCTCCCCTTTCGCTCTTCGTAGTTTGCGATTGCGTCCCGCGCCCATCGCAACAAGCTTTCATAGCTCAGGACTCCGCTCTCCAGGGCAAGACGTCCGGAGAACGGCATGTCACCGCCATGATTTTCCAAATAGGCCCGCAGGGTCGGAGTGTAATCCCTCAATTCAGGCGCCATAGAAGTAAGAAAGCACAGCGACTGCGCCTGCCCGGGCGATTCGTCCATGAAGCCGAAGCTCAGCATCAACTCATCCACGCCCCGGACCACGTCATCACGGACGATGGGCCGTGTCTGCAGCGCTTCAGCTCGTTCGCCCCCGCTGTCGTCAGGCGGAACAGGCGCCCTCGCCGCAATCCGGACCTCTCCTCCACCTGGCTGCGGATGAACCCCTGTCGCTCCAGGCGTTGCGGAGCAGGATAGATCGACCCCGTTGTCGCTGAACGAGGTCGGCGGCGTCGAGGAGAAGATTTTGCGCAGGTTATAACCTGGCCGCGGCTCTGTTGCAAGAGTCCGAGCAGTGGGTGCTCATGCAACCCTGCGCCGCTGACCTCCCGGTCAGTTCTTAGGGCCGGGCCGCGTATTATACTAGTCTTCTCCGCTTTGCACCGGATCGGGGCGTCGGGGCGGGCGGTCCTGGCAGCCTGCTCGCTGGACAGGTCCCCCCGAAGCTAAGCCGGCGTGGTCACGAAGAAACACGTAGCGCTTTTGGGCGTCCGCAATTTCTTCCTGAGTGATGTTGCTGTCCGGCCTGACGCTGTCCAGAAACGGATCATAGCTGTCGGCCAAGTCCCGCTCATGGCAGCTTCGCTGTTGGCAATGTGTTTGAGGAGACCGGCATCCACTCTGCCGTTAAGCCTCTGGGCATCGCTGAAGATCTGTCTCCAGTTCGCGTGTTGCTCGTTCGCGATTTGCCAGATGTTTTGCCGGTCTTCTTCTGGTTCTGGGCGGGCAATGTCGTCCGTCTTGCCTTCGCTATGGTGGCAAAAGATTGCCTTTCCCGCCGCACTCTGCTCCAATTCCGGTCCTAGACGAACCAAAATCAGTCACACAGGCGTGCCAATCGGGCAATCGCGCCTATTTGCTCCTGAGATCAAGCGCGAGTTCAGCAGTTGCGAATAGTCCGGTGCGGTTGTCGCGCACGCCGAGATGAAGGAAATAGCGGCCGGGCAATAACTTGACTGGCACCTTCACAGGAATGCCCTAGTTTGCACGCCCATGGAGATTGGTCACCGTGGGGCCGTTCGCTTTGTGAAGGCGAATGCCATCGATCAGCGACAAGCCCAACGAGCGTTGGCGTTGCAGGGCTGCCGTCCTGCGCTCGCGATTGGCAATGCCGAGAAGGAATATCAGGTGTCTCTGAAGGCGACCCCGAAGTGTGAAGACATCGTGAAGCTGCAGAGAGAAGCGGCTTCGCTCCATTCCGTTACGGGCAGCTCATTGATGCGAAGTCTCCACGCAGGGAGAGGGAGCGCCATCAGCTATATAGCTGGCGACCACACCGACTGAATCCGTCAGCCAACATCATCTTTTCCGTCATTCAATCTTGTAATGAACCCGTATAATGCTCTATAGCACATCCAAACGCCGCCTGCACGCAGGCTGGCCTTTCATATTTCTTCGGGGAAGCAGACATGGCGCAAGGCCGCCGCAACGGGACGCCCGCATATCAAAGAATTCAGGGCGCGATCCTGAAGCGAATCGAAGCTGGTCAACTCAAGCCGGGCGACGCGGTCAGTTCCGAGCGCGAACTGGCCAGGATTCACGGCGTGAGCCTGATGACCGCCCGCCATGCCTTGGCGACTCTTGAAAGCGAGGGCCTGGTGGAGCGGCGCCGCGGCGCAGGTACGTTTGTTGCCCCTCCCAAGATCCACTTTAACAAGCTGATGAGCTTCACCGAGCAAATGGCGAGTCGCGGCTTACCGGCCTGCTCCAAAATTTTGTCGAGCAGCATCCTCGATGACGAGCCCGACATAGCCGCCCGCCTGGCTTTGCCCTCGGCTAGCCGTTTAATCCGGATCGAACGGACCCGGCAGGCGGCCGATGAGCCGTTCGCCTTGGAAACAGCCTATCTTTCCGCCGAGCAATTCCCTGGTTTGACCCGCGCCGGCCTGGAACGTGGTTCATTGTTTTCTGCCCTGCAGCAGGATTACGGGGTGGTCCTGGCTCATGCCGATGAAGAAATTGACGCCACTGCGGCTGACCCCAAGAGTGCTGAACTTCTCAATGTAGCGCGCGGGGCTCCGCTGCTGCGAATTCGCCAACTCATCTTTTCGATTACAGGAAAACCCACCATCTACATGCTCGGTCTGTATCGCTCCGACCGGCACACCTTACTGATCCGCCGGTTCAGGTAGCCGTCCCGCGAATTCGAAGCGGGCTGGTTTATTTCCTAACCTGGCACGCGCCGGCACTTGAAACCGCATCAATGAGTTTCTCGATGGGCGCAGTGATCATCAGCAGCAACTGGGCTGAGCCGGGCTTGCTGGCATTTTCAAGCAGGGCCACATGATCTCTCTTCCATGTGTGCGGCACGGCGGTTTTGTTATCCAGGTACTCCAACGCGCTCAGACCGGCGGCGCTTACCAGCAACAGGTTGCGCGACAAGAACTCAACTTCTCCCAACAAGAAGGATTTGCCCAGCGCGGGCTCGAGTTTGGCTTGATTGTCGCGCCAGGTGGTCAGCATTTTGCGAATTTGAGTTTTGTTGGTCGCATCTCGGCATCGGCCGGCCACAAACGCGTTGACACTGTTCGAGAACAGGCGCGCCGTCTCGCTTTCCGGACGAACCGTGTCCACCAGCCGGTTTAACGGGTCCATGCTGCGGGGCTCAATTCTGGCGAGTTTCTCCCGCTGGTAACCCTTTACCGGCTCGACTACATCGGTTAGCACGCGCACGGCTGTCACATCCTCCCGGTTGGCGACGCGCTGCAACATGGGAATGTAGCCGGAATTGTGAGTTAGCCCGAGGAAGTCCAGACGCCAGCTGATTTGACTGAGGCGCTCATACATCGAGTTCACGTCCCTTACGCTCTCAGGCGACCAGAACCGCTCGGCAATCGCCGCGGTGCGTGGCCAAATGCGCGAATCGATATTTTCCGGCGACACAAACTCCGACCACATGGTGGCTTCTCCGCCCAGAATGCGTTGTTTTTCCGCCGGGCTGAGCTCGGCTGCCTTGCCCCCCAGGGGATCCACCGTATAATGTCGCGATGCCGGCCAAATCAGATCGATGTAGTAACCGTTGGAGAGCAGCCCTTGATAGCCCTGGCGAGCCGCGGCGGCCAGTGAGTCGGGCCCGCGCCAGGATTGAATCACAATGTCTTTCGGGATATCCGGAGTCAGAATCTCGTCCCAGCCAACCATGATTTTGTGGTGCTTGCTCACGGTCTTCTGAATGCGGGCCGTGAAATAGGCTTGCAGCTCCTCGTTGTTCTTCATGCCGTTGGAGCGCATAAAGGTCTGGATTCGCGGATTCAGATTCCACTGCTTGCCGTTGACCTCATCGCCGCCGATATGAAAATAGCGATCGGGGAAAAGTTCGGCCATTTCTTCGATTAACTCGTCCAGGAACTCGTAGCTTGCTTCCTGGGTGGGATCGATTGCGGGATCGAAGATGCCCCAGCGGCGCTCGATCTCGTAAGGACCAGGGCCGCTCGCCAGTTCCGGATAGCCGACGAACCAGGCGGTACTGTGTCCGGGCATATCAAATTCGGGAAGCACGCGAATCCCGCGATCGCGGGCATAGGCGATCAGATCGCGCACCTCATCCTGCGTGTAATAAAGACCGTCGGAACCCATTTCGTGCAGCTTGGGGTACTTCTTGCTTTCCACCCGGAAACCCTGGTTGTCGGACAAGTGCCAGTGAAAAACGTTCATCTTCACGGCAGCCATGCCGTCAAGGTTGCGCCGGATCACATCGAGCGGAATGAAATGGCGGCTGACATCAATCATCAAGCCGCGCCAGACGAAACGCGGTGTGTCATGAATTGTGATCGCCGGCACAGCAAAGCCGCTGGACGTCACCTCGATGAGCTGCAGAAAAGTCTCGAGGCCGTGAAGCGTTCCCAGGGGATTGAGTGCGGAGAGTTTTGCGCCTGACGGAGTCACTTCCAGCGTGTAAGACTCATCCTCGCCAGGTTCCTGGATTTCTTGGCTGGGCTGGTCGGTGTAAATGACCAGAGAACCATTCCCGCCCTCGACAATTTGCGCCTTCAGCGGCATTCCCGTGCGACCGCAAATATCTGCTATGAGCCTGTGAGCGGCATGTTCCAAACGCGCCTCTGAGTAGCCCGTAAGCGCAATGGAGAATGACTGGTCAATCGACAGCTGGCCGCTTCCAAGTTGCAAGTCGGACGGCATCGGCATGAGGTTCAGTTGCCGCGGCGGTTGCGCGTCGGCAACAAATACGAAGCAGGGACCTAGCACCAGGATGACGTACAAAGCTCGCATGAAGGGTCCTCGAGGTCGTCAGCATAGTAACAAAACAAAGTCTGTGGACAGGATTAGACGCTTTGCACCCATGTCCTTCCGTTTATTCAAGTTAACTAGGGCTTGGAGAATCTTCCACAGGCGCTTACCGAGAGCGAAATCCCGCGTCTATTCAGTTAATGGAACTGCTGCCAGAGTCAGCTCGTACCTAAGGAGAGGTTCCCAGTCGGAGTGAAGATCATGTTGACGATCAAGATTGAGAATAACGCAGAAGCGCTCATCCTGCATTGTGCGGGACGAATTGTGGCGGGGGAAGAAGTGGCGTCCCTGAAGGCGGCGGTGCTCTGCCATCAGGACAGAAAAGTTGTGGTGCTGGACCTCGCCAACGTGCCAATGCTGGATGGGGCCGGGATGGGACTGCTCGCTTTTCTCGCAGGCTGGACGCGCGTGGTGGGAACCCGGCTGAAGATCGCCAATCCCAGCCGCCAGGTCCGGGAATTACTCGAGCTCACGAACTTGGATTCTGTGCTGGAGATCTGGTTTTGCGAGGCGGCGACCGATGATATCAGCCATCCGGCCGCCGTTTCCGGTCACAGCAGGCATCTTGCCGCCCGGGTCCATGGATAGAGCTTTCCGAGCAGCACGTCGCCCGCAATGAAGAAAAAGAACACGACCGAGATGACGCCATTCATAGTGAAGAAAGCGGCATTCAGCTTGCTGAGGTCGTGTGCCGAGACCAGCGTGTGTTCGTAAGTCAGCAGCATCGCCACGACCACCACGCCCATCACCGCCAGCTTTCCTAATCCAAAAACCGTCACCAGGCTGATCAGCAGGAGCAGCATGAGGACATGAAACAGGCGCGCCACCCACAGCGCGCCGGGAATTCCGAGGTAGCACGGAATGGAATAGAGACCTGTGCGCTGATCAAACTCGTGATCCTGGCAACTGTAGAGCACGTCAAACCCGCCGACCCAGAAGGTGACAGCGGCGGTGAGCAGCAAGATTCGCGGATCGAGCGAATCCCGTACCGCGATCCAAGCCGCCGCCGGCGCGATGCCAAGAGCCAACCCCAGCACCAGGTGGGACCAGCGCGTGAAGCGTTTCGTGTAGGAATAGACCAGGACGATGGCAAGCGCGACCGGCGACAGAGCCAGAGTCATGCCATTCAGTTGCGACGCGGCCAGCACAAACACGGCGCAAGACACAACGACGAAGGTTGACACGAATCCCCTGGTCAAGGTTCCGGCAGGCAAGGCTCGCGCCTGCGTGCGCGGATTGGCAGCATCCATCGAAGCGTCTGCGAGACGATTAAACGCCACGGCGGCTGAACGTGCCGCCACCATGGCAACTACGATCCAGGCAAGTTGATGCAGGGAAGGCAAACCGCGGGCCGCGAGCATCGCTCCACAGAGGGCGAACGGGAGCGCAAAGATCGAGTGCTCCCATTTAATCATCTCCAGAGTGACTCGCAGATTATCGAGAATGCCCACGAAAGGATTGTAAGGGGTCGAGAGGTCAGGTGTCAGGTCGCAGGTGGCAGGCGCGAAACGGTTTACTCTTCCGTGAGAACCACTCCACCAAGAAGGGGCACAAACCGGCAACCTTCCAACCTGTCAGTCACTGGTTGACCATGCTCTTTGCGTATCCGTTGCAATTCCTGAGCTTCGAACCCGCCGACGGGGATCACCAGTCGCCCACCTTCGCTCAACTGCTCAAACAACGCCGGAGGAACTTCCGGCGCGGCAGCGGAAACAATAATGGCATCGAACGGCGACGCCGCAGGAAGTCCTTCGGTTCCGTCCCCGGTCATCACCACAACATTGAAGTAACCGAGGCGTGTGAGGGTTTCCTTCGCAGACTCGGCCAAGCTGGCCTGGCGCTCAATGCTGTAGACCTTGGCAGCGATTTCCGCCAGCAGTGCGGACTGGTATCCCGATCCTGTGCCGATTTCGAGAACCTTATGCGAAGGTTCGAGAGCCAGATATTCGAGCATGATCGCGACGATGTAGGGTTGCGAGATGGTTTGAGACTGGCCGATGGGAATCGGGTGGTCGGCGTAGGCCTGCGAGCGAAGCTCATAGGGCACGAACTGGTGTCGTGGAACGCGACCCATCGCGGCCAGGACGTTTTCGTCGCGAATGCCTCGTCCCCGCAGCTGCGTCGCCACCATGCGTTCTCGCGCCAGGGCGTAGATGTCGGATTGTGCTTCGGCAGACACGCTCAACCGGCAACCAGCCGGCAACCTGTAGGGAGCGGCATCCTGCCCGCCCGCCCCTCTATTTTCTCCTTTGACGCAGCCGAACATCAAAGCTGACCACACCATTCTGGTCGCGCACGGCGCGGATGGAAATACTATGAGTGAGGTTGTATTCCGCCTGGATGATCTGCTGCGACGTCTGGGAGACTTCTGTGCTGTAGGTCAGCGTGAGATCGTTCGAGACCTGCTGCTCGATGGTCACAGCCGGCGCGGTGCGGGTTGGTGTGGTTTCTGTGTTGAGGCCCTGGGGATCCACCTTGATGCGGCTGATCCCAAACAGGCGCTGGGCGCGGTTACTCAAAGTGGCGTTGAGCGCCTGGCTCAAGATGGCGTTGGAGGTTTCCTGGCTGAAGGCAGCCTGCGAAGAACCGGACAGGGCCGCCGATTCACTCTGGGTGCGCCCGAGCGCCAGAAGCGCCATGATGTCGGCGGTGGGCAAGGGCGGTTCGGAACGATAGGTAAAGTTCAGCTTATCCGGCGTGCCGTTTACTCCCAAGGTGATGTCGTAGTCGCGAACCCGGGTACTCGCCTGCAAATCCAGGATAGGCTGAATACCGACCGGCCCGCGAAAGGCGACTTCACCGCGCTCCAGGCGGTACTTGGTTCCGCTGAAGTAAACGTCCCCCTCGACGATGTCCACGCGCCCGAGAACGGTCGGCCGAGTGGCGGTTCCGCGCAGATGGAGATCAGCGTCCCCGGAGAGTTTGGCCAGCGTGGACTGCATCTGCAACTCCGGGGTTGTGACGACATGCACGTCGAGCCGCACTTTGTTCAGAATCGAATTCGCCTGCTCCAGAGTGGTGGTGGTTTGCCGGCTTCTTTCGAGGTAGGACGCGAAGTCGAAATCCGGGGCCAGACTCAACTTCATGACCACCATATCGCCCGCCAGCATAGCGTCTGCGGCAGTTCCGGTAAGACGGAGGTCGGCCTCCGTGGTTGCGCTGATGCCCGCCGGACGGAGGCGCACGTCCTGGCCGCGAATCGTGACATCCAGGCTCACGCGCGGGCTATAAGTGATAAAGCCGCCCAAATTTACCGTACCTCCGCCGACATTGGCGGTGAGCGATTGAATCTGCAGACGATTTTGATTGAATAGCAACACACCCTTCATGTTGCTCAGCCCGTTGGGCAGATCGACGGCGGCGATGCTGCCGTTCACAACTTCAAGTTTTCCCTGGAGTGTCGGCTCAGATAAGGTGCCGCCCAGGTTGGTTGCCACCGACACCATGCCTCCGGCAGTCAGGTCGGGACTGAAGTTCTCGATCAATTTCAGATTCAATTGGCCGTCGGCGCGCAGGTCGAGCTCGTTTTCGCCGCCCAGTTGAACCTTTCCGCGAGCCGCAATATCTGTCCCCTCACCCAGCAGGCGCAGGGGATCGAATGCAAGAGACTGATTGTCGACACGGAAACGGACCGGGCCCTGATTGCTTAAATTGACGTTCGCGATATTGAGAGAAGCCTGGCTGAGGTCGCCCACGGCGGTCAGCTTGCGGGTATCGCGGAGCGGACCGCGCAACTCGAGCCCCCCGGCTACCGAGGAATGTCCGGTGACTCCACTATGGAGATAGGGGCGCAGCAAGGAATCGATGTCGAGATTATCGAAGCGCAGAGCAAGCTCGGCCGGCCAGTCGCCGCGCAGATGCACGGTTCCGTCGATCGCCAGCTGTCCCTTCTCGAAGCTGGAACGGCCTGTGAGTTGTAAATCAGCGCCTCGAGTCACTGCCTCAAAAGTGAAGTTGCCGGCGCGTTCTTTGTCGAAGGTGAGATCGCGCAGCTGAACTTGCGCGTTGATGACAGGTTCGTCCAGTGTGCCGCTGCCTTGCGCAGTGTAGTCCATCCGGCCTTCGACAGTCATGCGTGCTTTCTGGAACTCGGGGAAGCGCAGTAAATCGAAGTTCGTGCCGCTGAGATTGAAACGGAAGGCACGCGTCTTCGGGCTATAAGCGGCGCCTCCCGTCAGGCGTGAGTCCCGATAGACAAGAACAATATTGTTGAGCCCGGTCTCGCCCCCGTTGAAACGAAGGTCACAAATAAGACGCGAAACTTGCTGGCCGTAGAGGCTCGCGTTGGTGAGCTGAAGCTGGCCATCGCCATGGGGATTGAGTCTGCTGCCGGAGGCGTTGAGCGAGAGGTCCAGGCGGCCGCTGACGGGATAGTTGTAGCCGAGGAGGGACTGGACTTGTGCCAGTTCGGCTTCGCGCACATGAAACCGCGCCGTGAACGGGCTGACTTCGGTCAGCTCTCCATCCTCGAGCATTGCGCTCACGTCGAAGGCAATCGTGGCGGGACGGTGAATCAACATTCCATTGCGTGCGGAAATGGCATGCGGCGAGGCGCGAACATCCGCCACCAGGGAATCCCAATGGATCTGTCTCTCCGCAAGCTGCTCGGAAGCCGGAAGCAGGGTGTCAAAGTCATTCATCTGCAAACGCCCCGTCAGCATGAAATCAGAAAGCTTGCCGGTTGCGGTGCCGTTGAAGCTGGCGCGCCCCTTCAGGGCGACGGGAATCTGAGGTCCACCGAAGGCATTCAAAATCGGTTGCCATTCGCGCAGATCCGTTGTAGTCGCCGCAAGCCGGACGCTGGATGAGAATGACAGCTTCCCGGCGGCACGGAACTGGGTGGCGCGGGTGGCGATGTTGAACTGGGAGATCTCCAGCTCTTCTGCCGGTTGGCGGTAGAGACCGGCGGTGCGGGCGGAGATCGGAATCTCTCCGGCGGACAGCTTTTCGGGCGACACTATCTCGAAAGCGAAGGAAGCGTCGGCATTCTCGGGTGATCCCTTCCAGCGGGCGGCGATGGTCCCACCACCGGAACCAACAAATTTAAGGCGGTTGAGTGGAAGTTTCTTAGTTGCGAAAGCAGTCGCCAGCGCAGAGACAGAAATGTCTTTTAGGCGCAGGTTCACAGTTCCTCTCTGCTCGGCGGCCACCCGCGTTTTCGCCTTGGTACTGGGCGGCGCCGAATTCAGAGAGTTCACCACGTCCACATCGCCGGCCGCGCTGCCGCCTAGCAAATGTGCCTGCAAGCCGGAGAGTTTAAGGTGCGCGGGGCTTGCGTCGTACTGCGTGCTCAGGCTGGCATTCCGCAGATCAACGCGCTGGTCGTGCCAGTCAAAATCCCGGATCACGATCTTGCCCGCGGTGGCAAAGTCACGGGCGGAATACCTGCCTTTCCCAGCCAGCTCAAGGGTCCCGCCAGCGAGTTCCTCGCGGCGCGTCACCGAGGCAAGTTCGGCCAAGTCAATGCGGGCGTTGTAGGTTCCCTCCAATTTGGGCTGGCCGAGATCATCAACGCGCCCCGCCGCCTCGATGTGGGAGCGTCCCGAAGACCACTCCAGCGAGCTCACCTCGAGATGGTTTTGTCCCAGCTGGAACTGTGCCTGCAGCTTGGACGTAAAGGGGCGGAACTCGCCGAACTTGGTTTCCACTTTCCCGATGCGCACAACGCTTTCAAAGCGGCGATGCAGGAGAGAATAGTGCAATCCTGTGGAGAAGTCTTCCGCCGTAAACTCCAGGGGGAGCCGCTCCTGCTGCCACAGCAACTCGCCGCGAAGTACCTCGAGGCGTCCAATTGCCAACGAAAAAAGCTGATCGATCGGCGCCTTGGCTTTGACCTTGGGTGTGGGTTGGTTTGTGGTTCCGTCGGGATAAATGATGATGTGAACCACCGGGTGATCCAGCACCAGGGAATGGAAGCCGAATGCGCGCTCGAAGACCGAAATGATCTTGATGTTCGCAATCAGGTGGTCCACGTGCGCATAGGGAACATTGTCGGCAGCTTCTTTACCGTGGATGGTCAGACCGTGAGCTTCCACCCGCAAGTGAAACGGAACCACGATAAACTTCCCCAGTTCCACTCGGCCCCCGGTCATCTGCTCCAACGCCGCGACCAGACGGCGATGCGCCATGTTTTGGAAAGAACTGGTGTGGAGATACCAGGTGACAACCAGTACAGCTAGAAGAGGGGTTGCAACCGTCGCGACGAGAATTATCCGGAAAGGCCTGCTCCGCGGGCTGGCCTGGGGCTCACTCAAGTCCTCCGCCTCCTGTGGTTGACGACTCGAAGGCGGTGTGGATGTTGCTCTCGGCACGCAGGCTGCGCAGCCACGTGATCAGAAGATCGTTCATCTTTTGCTGAGCCAGGAGTTCTTTGATCTTGGGGGCGACATCCACGAGCGGAACTTCCTTCGCTCCCGACGCGCGCAGCTCGGGAAGCAGCTTTTCGCGATAGTAGGCTTCTACGCTGGGGGTATCCACCTGCACGCTGGGCCGGAGATGCGCGTCGACCATGCGCATCTCGTCGAGTTCGGCCGCGACCTTCTCGCGCAACTCGCTCTCTGAGAAACCGTAGAGTTCGAGGGCGGCTTTCCAAGCCAAGTCATCAGCAGCTGCGGCGTGCTGCATGCGAATTTCTGCGACTCGGTGGTCAATATCGGTCGCAGAAGGATGCTGAAAATCCCTGGCATGTATTTGCTGGCGAATCAGCTCCTGGTCAATCAGGCGGTCGAGGGCAGCTTTCCGGTCCCCCAGGGTAAGGTGATCGAGCGGTCGCCGGTTGACAAAGGCTTCATAGGAGACCGCTTCGTCCCAGTCGCTTTCGAGGATGATGTGCCCGTTCACGGTGGCCACAATGCGGTCGATGATGTTGCCGGCGCAAGCGAACGCCGCTGTGACCAGAATCACCAGTCCGAAGTGGGGCAATTTCTTAGGCATCAGAATGTCTGCCCAATACTGAAGTAAACGTTGAAAGGACTCGCCTGTCGCGGGCGAAACACCTGTTTCGGCGGCGTTCCCTCAAAGCTGGGAAACGATGGCGGATTCAGGTTATAGCCGAAGTCAAACCGGACCGGCCCGATGGGCGTCTTGTAGCGTACTCCAACCCCGATGGCGTGGGAAATGTAATTAAAGTCACACTGCCTGTAGGTACTTTCTTGCATACAAAGCTGGGGATCCTTTTGATGCCATCGTAACAGGCTGTGCAGCATGTCGTTGCCAGTACTAAAGACATTGCCGGCGTCATGAAAAATGGCAAAGCTCAGGTTGTCCTGAAGGTAGGGTAAGGTGAGCGGCGGGAAACGGAGTTCCAGGTTGTTTAAGAACAATGCGCTGCCTCCGACCGGGAAGCCTGATTGCGGATCCCGCGGACCTGCTTGATTTAACCCAAAACCGCGATGCGAGTTGCCGCCACCGGAATAGAAACGTTCCGGCAGAGGAATTACCGTCGTTCCCGGACAACTGGTTGCTGTGGGATCTACACATGCCTGGCCCGGAGGGAGATTGCGAGTATGGCCAAACGGGTTCTCCAGTCCGATGCGCAGGGAGCGCGCAAATACCGACTTCTTCTTAATGCGATGGTAAGTCGAGTTCTGAAGCAGCAAGCGGCTAAAATTGGCTTCCGAGCCGAAGAAGCCTGCTGCTACGCCGGCGTCCACCGTGTTGTAGCTCCCCTGGGTGCTCTCCAGATCGCTGTCACGCCGATTACGGATATAGCTGAATCCGGGCATACCTACCCGCGTGGGTTGGGAGAGCAGAGGGACCTGGTTGGGGCTGAAGTTGGCGGCGAAATTGGCTGCTTGGACGCGGCGGTACTGGAAACGGTAAAACATCGTACTGGCCTTACTGAGCCTCTGCTCGGCCTGCACGGATCCCTCCAGGCGCCGGGAGGTAAACGTGGTGACGTCAAGCGTGTTGTCATAGAAGGTGGTGAAAGTCAGCCGCAGGTTGTCGCGGTTGAACCAGCGGGGCGCATCGTAGCTGACCAGGGCACGTTGCTGAAGGCGGCCTACGTGCGACTTGAAGGTAATGGTGTGATTCCTGCCGCGGAAGTTTAGCCGCGTGACTTCAAAAGAAACCCGGGGGCTCACACCCGCGCGCCCGGTAGGGCTGGCCGCCCCGGTTGGCTGCCCAGTCTGAAATTCGAAGCCGAGACCGTAGTTAAAAGTATAGCGCTTGGCCTCCCGGAGATTTACCAGGATGTTCTTCTCGCGCTCCCTCCCGTCCGGATTCTGAATCGCGGTGTCCACCTGATTGAAAATGCTGAGGTCATAGAGCCGGCGCTGAGTATCCAGCATGTCGATCTGGCTCACCGGATCGCCGGGATGGACTTCGAGTTGGCGCTGGACAATGTAGGGGCGGGTGTGATTGAGCCCTGAAACCAGCACCTGATCGACGAAGATCTGATCCCCCTCGTGAATGGTGAATGTGACATCCATCCGCTTAGGCTGGCCTGCCTCGGGTGTAGCGGACGCTTCGAAGCTGGCGTTGGGAAAGCCGTGGTTAAAATAGTCGTTCAGGATGGAATCGCGGTCGTTGGAAACGTAATAATCAGAAAATGGCTGCCCCTCCTGGGTATAAAGCAAACCGCGCAACTCGTCCTCGGCACGGCTGTTATTCCCAACGATGTCGAGCGCGCCCACCAAGGCCTGGGGACCTTCGTCCACTTGCAACTCGACCGCCAGCTGGTCCTGTATGCCCCCGTAGTTATCGATCACGTTGCTCGTGATCTTGACTTCAGCAAAGCCCTGTGCCCGGTAAAGCGCCTCCAGTCCCCGGATGTCACTCGCCAACAGCGATTGGCTGTAGCGGCCGTGGGATAGCAGCCGGCCCGCAGGTTGCACCTGCATACGGGAACGCAGATCTTGTTCATCAAAGTACTTGGTTCCTGCGGGTGAAAGCGTGCGAATTTCGATCGCTATTTTCACCAATTTGTGGCGGGGGCCAGAGTCAATCACGTAAATCACACGGAGATGGTCATCTTTAGCTCCCCCCGTCTCTCGTTTGATGGCCACCTTTGCCTCGAAAAAACCGCGGGTCTGCAGGTAATCCAGCAAGTTGCGCCGCCCCTCGTTGAGCAAATCGTCGTCGAGCGCGTTCTCTTGATAAACCGGCACGTATTTTTTTATTTGGCGGCCGCGCAGACGAAATCCTTCAACCGCCACCTGGACCAGCGGGCCAGGATCGACATCGAACGTGTAATCCACGGAGTTCTTTTCAGGGCGATAGCTGTGGTCGACGGAGACCTGCGCCAGCAGGCGATTCTTCTTCTGGTACTTCTTGCGCAAGCGTTGCAAGGCGTTGGTCAGGCGATCGGCGGAAACCGTGTCGCCGTGATAGAAGTTGGCAATTTCTCGAATTTCCTGGGGCGAATAGCCTGGCTTCCCAGTGATGTTGACGCTGCCCACGTGGGCCTGTTCACCAACCGAGACCTTGAACCGAACACCGACTTGCTGCGTCTTGGGATTAGGCTGCTCGGCGTCGGAAATCTGCGAGTGGTAGTACCCGTTCTCTTCCATCAAACCGCGGATTCTGAGCAGGGCGCGATCCATTTTTTCGCGCGTAAACAACTCGCCGAGCTGCAGCTTGCCGGCATTGATGATCTGCGTGTCGGTGGGGTGGGCGGGAGCACCGTCCACGGTGATTTCGCCGATGAAATAATTGGGGGTGGTAAGAAAGACGACTGCGACTTGGCGATCCGGGGTGCGCTCGGCTTCCACTTGAATGTCAGCGAACCGGCCCGTGGCATAAAGCGCTTGTATGCTCTGGCGGAGTTTTCCGCGTTCCAGGGGTTCGCCCGGCTTCAAGGCGACCAACTGCTTCAGTTCTCCCTCTTGCTTGGACTCGATTCCTCGAAATTCAATATCCCGCACCGGCAAGCCCTGGTACTCGGCGAGAGCGCTCACCACCGCAAATGTCTGTTCCGGAGCTTGCTCCTGGGCCGAAGCCGTCGCCAGGACGAGAGCCAGTGCGGCGCCTACGCTAACCGACGCCAACACCCGCCCCCACGCGCTTCTGACCAGCGTGCCCGTTAACGGCAAGCATTCTCCTCGCGAGAGGCCCGTGCGCCTGTGTGGACCCTTACCAGGTTCGATGAGCAACTCTCGGCCAATGTTGTACTTCGCGCTTTCCGACTACTCCAGAACCGACCCTTATAATAATCGGTTACGCACCTTTCCTCAGGTGATGGGTTTGGAACTCGACGATAGGTATTCGCGACAGGTACTGTTCCGGGAAATCGGCCAAGAGGGTCAAAGACGGCTGGCAGGAGCGCGAGTCGCCGTGGTCGGCTGTGGTGCTACTGGTTCAGCGGTCGCCTCCCTGCTGGCGCGGGCCGGCGTAGGCAGGTTACGCATCATTGATCGGGACTACGTTGAGCCGAGCAACCTGCAGCGCCAGTCATTGTTTGACGAAGCGGACGCCGCCGAATCGCTGCCCAAAGCGATAGCCGCTGCCCGCAAGATTGCCGCTTTCAATTCGCAGATTGTGGTTGAACCAGAAGTTGCGGACTTAACCCCGGACAACATCGGCCAGCTAATGGCGGGCATCGAGCTGGTTCTAGATGGAACCGACAATTTCGAAACTCGTTACCTCCTCAATGACTATTGCGTGACCAACTCGCGGCCTTGGATCTATGCCGCCGCAGTCGGCAGTTACGGAGTGACCATGAACATCATGCCCGGCCAGACGGCTTGCCTGGCTTGCATTTTCCCGGATCCACCTCAGGGAACCTTCGAGACCTGCGAAACAGCTGGGATTCTGAATTCAGCCGTTAACCTCGTAAGCTCGATTGCGGCATGCGAGGCCCTGAAGTTTCTGGTCGGGGCAAAAGACCGAATTCGTCGGACTCTGATGTCCTTCGACGTGTGGCGGAACGACCGGGCAGAGGTCTCAGCCTCGAAGCCGCGCGCGGGTTGTCGCGCCTGCGGCGAACGTGATTTCATTTACCTGATGGGAGAGGGACGTCCGCACATCACCTTGTGCGGCAGGAACTCGGTGCAGATTCATGAGCGCCACCGGCCCATTGACTTCAGCGAGATGAGCAAGCGCCTCACGCCTCACGGCGCGGTGCGTCATAACGACTTCGTGCTGAAGTTCTGGCACGAGCCTTATGAAATGACACTCTTTCCTGACGGGCGTGCCATTATCAAGGGAACTACCGACACGGCGGTGGCGCGGAGTTTATACGCACGTTACGTCGGGAATTAGAACTGGTTTCATGAACGCAGCGGTCGCGCTCGCGGACGCCACCTTGGCGGCTAAACGGCCGTAGCTGCTAAGGGCCTCAGCGGCACGGCTGAACCGGCCGCAGAAAACCCTCAGTGGCTAACGCCGTTAATGAAAATAAAGTGCTTCTTTCAACTCTTGTAATTGTCAGCGCTGTGCCACGAAAACCAGAGTTTTTCCCGCAGCCACCTGCCCTAATATGAATCCGGCTTATTAGCCTTGCGACGGGACAAACCCCCTCTCTATCGCAGCGGTTGCCCTTGGACGGCATCGAGAGGCCCTGGTTTCTGCACGATGGCGTGAAATGAAGGGTGAGGGAATATCCAAGCAGATTCACGTGCGCGTCGTATTGCGCCCTAAGGGCAGACCTCGAGTGCTTTGGGGTCGCCCCGCTCTCCTGTACCACACCTGCCGGGGTGCAAGGTCGATTGCGTGTTGTTTGGCTTTGCGAATGACGGCGCTGCGCAGGTTCCCGTCCACTCGGGACGGGTTGAGTCCGATTCGCACCCACAGTTCTGGGCGGACCGGTCTCGCATATCGTCTGCAAGCTCAACGCTGGCCAACCCGCAGGCGGCAATTTGCCAGCATGCGCTCACGAATAATGGGACAACGGCGAGCGCACGGATGAGTCTGGCTTTCCTCATGACAACCTCCACCCGGGAAACCCGCCTATGGGGGCGCAGAAACCAGCTTCTGGGCTATCCGCGGCGGACTTCGTCACCTGCCAAAGGCTGCATGTTTTGCGCAACGATTTGCACAAGGAACTGGCCCTTGTTCGGTGAGTCGCGGGCAATCTTCCAAAAACAACGGCTAATACGCGGTCAAAACCCGGTATCCAGAACGGCTTGAAAGACTGGCACTCTGGCTGCTCTCTTGCCAATCAAGGTAGGTCATCCTAGGAGGCGGTATGCGTCAACTCACGGTTCTGTGTGCGATTCTCCTGTTTTCGGCTTTGGCTTTGGGCCAGGCTCCAGGTAGAGGCATTGCGGGCTATTGTCCTTATGGTTGCGGGCCGTACATCCCGCTGGTCACAACGCCGATGATTTCGCTGGACACGGTCTCAACGACACCGGCAGGGGCAAGGAATGCGACCGGCGGACTAGTTGCCGGCGCCACCGATTCCACGCTGTCCCAGAGCAACGGATCGCCCGATTCGGTCTACACCCAGCCCGTGTGGTACGCAGGAGGCACAACTCCCAAAATCGGCCCGGCTGTGCGCACCCGCCCGATCGCCAGGCCAGTTCACCTCGAGCGTGAAGTTGAGCGGATGAAGGGCGAGGGCGAACGGCCCGCCTGGCGGTACTTCGCCCCATCTGAAACCGCCAGCGCGACCGAAGCCATGGCCGGCGCAAGAGGCGCGAAAAAGGCCACCCGCACCTACACCCATCAAGATGTCGAACGCCAGAACCAGAAGAACGGCGAGTTTAAGTACGACGGCAAGGCGGGGAAGATTCAGTAGGCTCCATTCTCGGCTTTGGGCTCTAAGCTCGGGGCTTTGGGCTTCCTTAATGTTAGTGTCCTCATCCCGTCAAACCGGCGTCAGCCGGTGAAGGATCTCGCGGGCCGAGCCTCACGGTTTATACGCGAGCCCCTTCGCAGCCTGAAGGGCTGGGCAGGATGACGACATCTTTGGCAAGCTGAAGGCCCCAAGCTAGTAGCTCCCCTGCCAATCTGCTATCTTCTACACTTCGTATTCCGCTCTCCAGAAAACTTCGCATGCCTGACCCTGCGCCTGCGCAACCCTCGCGGCTCTATCGCTGGATCGTGCTGGTCTTCGTGAGCCTGGCGATGTTCGGCAATTACTACTTCTACGACGTACTGAGTCCTCTGGCGGACGTTCTCAAGAGGCAACTGGACTTCTCCGATTCCAACATTGGCTTGTTGAATTCGTTCTACAGCATTGCGCCCATCGCGACCGTGCTGATCGGGGGCTTCATTATCGATCGCGTTGGCGCCCGCAAAGCTCTCCTGCTGTTCGGAGTGATTTGCCTGATGGGAGCGATCGTGACCGCCGCAACTCCCTTGTTCTGGGTTATGGCCACCGGCCGGCTGATTTTTGGCATGGGCGCCGAGTCCCTGATTGTGGCCGTAACCACGGCTATTGCAAAGTGGTTCCGGGGCAAGGAACTGAGTTTTGCGTTCGGTATCAACCTGACGATTACGCGGATGGGGACCTGGCTCGCGCAAAACTCTCCCACTTGGGCCAAGTCAGCCTATGCCAGCTGGCAAACACCCTGGCTCATCGGAGTTGGCTTTGTCGCTTTGTGTGTGATTGGACCGATCTTCTACTGGATCCTGGAGGTTCGGGCGGAGCGGCGCTATGAACTCGGCCATGCCGCCCAAACCGATAAGATCGTGGTCAGGGACATCCTTAAGTTTGGTGTCTCCTATTGGTACCTGGTGGCCCTCTGTGCCATTTTTTACTCGGCGATTTTTCCCTTCGAGACCTTTGCCGTCAAATTCTTCATCGAAGCGCATCACACCAGTCGCGAGTTGGGCGGGTTCATCCTCAGTATTCTGACCTTCTTCACCATGTTCGGCACCCCGGCGTTTGGGCTGCTTACGGACAAGTTCGGCAAGCGCGCCCTGCTGATGACTCTTGGCTCTTTGCTGCTAATTCCCTCCTTCCTCATCATGGCTTACAGCAATATCACTCTATACGTGCCGATGTCGATGATGGGGCTGGCCTTCTCGCTGGTGCCCGCCATTATTTGGCCTTCCGTCGCGTACATCGTTGACGAGAAAACGCTGGGCACGGCCTATGGATTGATGACCATGGTCCAGAACATCGGGATGGCCAGCTTTAACTGGGTTCTGGGCTGGGCGAATGACCGTTCTCTGGCTGGGCCGGCCCGGCCGGCCGGGTATCACCTGATGCTCCAAATCCTGACCGGACTCGGCGCCGTGGCATTCATCTTTGCTTTCCTGCTCCGACAGCGCGAAACTGGCCCCCAGGGTCATGGGTTAGAGACTATAACGACCGCTACCTCGGCGGCCTAGATTTGCCAGGTTGACGGGGCCGGGTAGGCCCTTTAGGCTGCTAGAGGAAAGCAAGATTTGTTGGTTTTGGGCGCGGGGGGCCTAGATAAAAGGCGTGTGTTGTTCATGTTAACTGGAGCTTCAAAGTCCTTTCGGGCACTGCCAAAGGCGACCTGCAAGCCGTACAACAAAAAGCTACTTAGCCGCATCCGATTAAGTGCGGCCGGGAAAGGCAATTTGGCCGGCGCAAGCAAAAAACAGGGCGAGCAGCTTTCCGAAGCAGAGGCAATTGAGCGGGCCAAGTCAGGGGATGCCGAGGCTTTCGAGGTTTTGTATAACCTCCATAAGCGGCGTGTTTATTCGTTGTGTCTGCGCATGACGACCAACACCGCCGAAGCCGAGGACCTGACTCAAGAAGCGTTCCTGCAACTGTTCCGTAAGATTGGAACTTTCCGCGGGGAGTCAGCCTTCTCGACTTGGCTGCATCGGATGGCGGTGAACGTGGTACTGATGCGTCTCCGCAAGAAGGGTCTGCAATTGGTTCCCATCGAGGAAACCGTGGAGACCGAGGAGGAAGCGCCCAAGAAAGAGCTGGGCGGGCAGGACCCGATCCTGGCCGGTTCGATCGACCGGCTGCAGATGCAAAAAGCAGTGGACAGCCTGCCGCCCGGTTATCGTACGATTTTCGTGCTCCATGATGTAGAAGGCTACGAGCACAACGAGATTGCCGAGATCGTGGGTTGTTCGATCGGCAACAGCAAGTCACAGTTGCATAAAGCCCGCATGAAATTGCGGGACCTCCTGAAGACGAGCAGAACCGAAAAGGTCAACCGGCCGTAAGGGAGTGGAAGCGGTACAAGTTGCGGTATCGGGGAGAGAGGATCGATGACGTGCACTGATTTCCAAAATAAGCTTCCGGACATGATTGATGGAGAGGCTGCCGGCGAACACGCGGCCCATTTGAAGGCATGCGCCGTCTGTTCGGATCTGGTAGCAGATTTGCGGGCAATTTCGACCGGCGCCAAAGTCTTGTGCGCAGCCGACGAGCCCAGCCCGCGGGTGTGGGCCAACATTCAACGCGCTCTGGAAGTGGAAGGACTGGTACGCACCCCCCGGCAGGCGGGGGGTGTTCTAATCCCGGCGCGAAGGCACTGGGCTCCCGCCTGGCTGGTCGCAGTAGCTGCCTTGGGGCTGGTGGGTTTCGGCATTCTCATCTACCAGAACCGCTCCGCCCAGCCCATTCCGGTGGCCAAAGAAACTCCCGCCATCACGACCGTAGCCACTGAGCCCGCGGCGGTTGCCGACGATGATCAACAAATCCTTGCCCAGTTGTCTCCGGCCATGCGAACTACCTACGAAAACAACTTGAAGGACGTGAACGCTTTCATCAAGGACGCCGAGGAGAGCCTGGCCCAGAATCCCAATGACGAAGAGGCTCGGCATTTCCTGATGGACGCTTATCAGCAAAAAGCGACGGTATACGAACTGGCGATGGACCGCACGCAGTGACACATGCGCTTGCGGCGAAGGAGAAAGAGAAGGGCTCTTATGTCAAGCAGGCAGCGCGTGGGAGCAGTGGCGGTCGTGATGATCGCCTGTGCCATCGCCGTTTCCGCCAGTGAGAAGAAGGAATTCAATTACACCGTCGGCCCCAAAGCCAGCATCACCATTAACAATCAATTCGGCCCGGTTTCCGTGAAGCCATCCACCGCTAACCAGGTGATCGTCACCGCCATTCTCCAATCCAACAAGGTGGAGGTCGATGACAGCAAGATCGGCGACCGGGTGGAGCTGAAATCGCATCTTCTACCAGGAGCCAGCCCGGACAATGCTCGCGTCGAATATGAGGTGCTGGTACCCGCCGATGCCAGCGTCTCGATGCACTCGACCAATGGGCCTCTGCGGGCTGAGCAACTGCACGGTGATTTAACCCTGGAAGGCGACACCGCCACGATGGAAGTTCACGACGTGAGCGATTCTCATGTCCACGTAAACAGCTTGAACGGGCCTATTACTCTAACCAATATCCACAATGGCCACGTTGAGATCAGCTCGGTAGGCGGCGAGGTTGTGCTGAACTCCGTTAGCGGCCCTCTGGTATCAGTTACTTCGACCAGCGGCAAGATTCATTATGACGGCGATTTCGGCACCGGCGGCGATTACAAGCTGACCAGCCACACCGGCGACATCGAGGCTATTATCCCGGCGGACGCTTCCTTCGATGTCATAGCCAAGTCCATGCGCGGCGACGTCCAGAATGACTTCCCGCTTCAGCCCAAGAAACACATCACTTTCGTCCCGGAGAAGGGACGTTCTTTTGTAGGTACGGCCGGTAAGGCCGCCTCTTCCGTTCTGCTCCGAACGGTCAGTGGTAAAATCCGCCTCAAGAAACGCTGATAAAACTGAATATCGGGGCCGGTTTCATCACCGCTAGCTTTGGTTAGTTCTCGGTTCTCAGTTCTGGGTTGAAATCTCCCGATCGCGCTCTCCCCTGAGACGGGTTGGGAGGGCCGGGCTTTCAGCCGAGCCGCCAGCCGCAGGGGGAACGCGTGAGGCTTAAGCCGCTGTCTCCCGGGATATGAGCAAGACACCATCACTCCGCCGGTCTAATAAGCCGTTCCGTGCTCTGGTTCTCGTCGGCTTCATGGGTTCCGGCAAGACTAGTGTTGGCCAGGTTCTAAGCCGACGGCTGGGGTGGGATTTCCTGGACCTCGACGCCCGCGTCGAGGCCCGCCAGGGCTCGACCATCGCGGAAATCTTTCGTAACCTTGGAGAAACCGGTTTTCGGCAAGCCGAACGCGAAGCGCTGCTAGAGTTAATAAGGGAGATGAAAGCCTCCCCTGCGGTTGCGGCCCTTGGCGGAGGCGCCTTCGTACAACCGGAGAATTTACGCCTGCTGGAAGCTTCAGGAGTGCCCGCCGTTTTCCTGGATGCTCCCGTGGAAGAACTCTGGGAACGGTGCCGGCTGGAAAAACACCGGCCCTTAGCCCAGAACCTGAACCAATTCCGGCAATTGCATGAAAGCCGAAGGCCGCTTTACATGAAAGCAGCCCTGCGCATCGAAACCAGCGGCAAAGACGCGGACACGATTGCGGACGAGATAGCGGCGCAGCTAGAGCTCACCTGCGCGCGGAAGGAGAAGTGAGGTGAAGTTGAGGAGGGCAGTGTTGTTGGGCGTAGGTTCGCTGCTGGTCGCATCGGCCGGTTCTGTCGAAGCCAGCAAAGAACCGGCTGGCCAGACGATCGATTCCGGTGCGCTGGTGGTATATGTGAACGGCCAGCGCGTGGCCGACGAGAGCTTCACCATCGTGCAAACTACCACCGGAAGCGTTATCAATTCACAATTGCGGGAAGAGGGCAGTGGCAATAAGGCTACTCAGACTTCCCAGATGCAGTTAACATCGGCCGGAGAATTGATCCGCTACGAATGGCACGAACTGAGCCCGAACAGGACTGAACTAGAACTGCTGCCCAACGATCAGTTTTTGACCGAGCGGGTAACCGTCAACCCCGGCGAGAAGCCGACCGAACAGCCTTTCCTGCTCCCCACTTCCACGGTGGTGCTGGACAACAATTTCTTCATCCATCGTGAACTGCTGGTCTGGCGCTACCTGGCCCAGAACTGCAAAGCGGACCCTGGCCAACCGCTCCGGTGCACCTCAGGCCCGACCTCCTTCGGAGCTGTCGTGCCTCAGGATCGCCTGTCCATGCGGGTCAGCCTGGAGCCGGTCGGTCGCGAGAAGGTGCAGATCAAGGGCGCGGTACGCGAGTTGCCTCGTTTTGCTCTCAAGTTCGAAGGCGGGGAATGGGCCTTGTGGCTGGATGATCAGGACCACTACAAAATCGTGAAGATTTCCATCCCCAGCGAAAAAACCGAGGTCGTCCGGGATTAAGATGGACGAGTGCGGCAGTCCTAGCAAGGAGAGCTGTCTTTGGTCCTGATCGACACTCGGACCGCGCGTGGTTTGTTCACCGCGTTGCTTTTCGCTGTGGGCATCGGCTTCCTCTATGCCGCCCGCCATACTCTGGTTGCATTTCTGTTTGCCATCTTCTTCGCCTACCTGGTCGATCCGCTGGTTTCTAATCTGGAAAAATTAGTCAAAGGCCGGGGCCGCGCCATTGCCATCATTTACCTGCTCCTTCTCATTCTTGTGGGTATCTTCTTCTCCTTCGTGGGTCCCAGGATCGGTCACGAAGGCGCCAAGCTTGGCCAGTCCATGCCTACCTTGCTGGGAAAAGTGAGTTCGGGAGAAATCGTGGAAGAGATTGGCCTAGAGCGCCACTGGACTCTTAACACCCAGCAGCAGCTAAAAGAATATCTGATTGACCACAGTGCGCAGATCAAGAGCGTCGCCCAGCGGGTTGGACTGCGGATGGCCGAGGTCGCGCAGAATGCCTGGCTTCTGCTTCTAATTCCCATCCTTGCCGCGTTCTTTCTCAAAGATGGTCGAGCGTTTAGCGATGCCTTTCTCAGGTTCGTTCACAGTAAGCCCAAGCGCGAGTTTATGGAAGGCGTAATCGCCGACATGAACCAGATGCTGGCTCATTTCATCCGCGCGCAGTTGACTTTGGCGGCGCTGTCTCTGGTGTTCTACACCAGCCTTCTCGGAATCATGCGTGTACCCTACGCGCTGGTTCTAGGGACGGCGGGTGGCGTGATGGAGTTCATCCCGGTTGTGGGACCGCTGGTGGCGGCGCTGCTGATTGTTGGCGTCGCTGTACTGATGACTTACAAGCACTGGCTCATTCTGGGCCTTTTGCTGGGCGTGTGGCGTCTGATCCAGGACTACGTAATCTCTCCTCGAGTCATGGGTGAAAAAATGGAACTGCACCCCCTGGCCGCGGTCTTTGGGGTGCTGGCGGGCGGGGAGATTGCGGGCGTGCTGGGTGTCTATCTCTCGATCCCGATTATGGCCAGCCTGCGCATTGTCTGGCGACGCTGGCAGCTCTATTCCGAGAAGAAGCGCTTTGGTCCTTTGAATGAATACGCATTTGGCAGCGGCGAGTTCCCGCCGAGAGGTTAGATAGAAAACCCAGCCTCTCCCCTTTCCCGAGTCATGAATCGGCTGCCTCTGAGCGCCCCTTCCAGCTGCGGCCAAATCGTGTTGTAAAATCCAATGTTTACTGCCTATGTCCAATAAGACTCCCGTAGGAATCCTGGGCGCTACCGGCATTGTCGGCCAGCGTTTCATTCAGATGCTGGAGCAGCATCCCTGGTTCGAAGTTGGCTGGCTTGCGGCGTCGGAGCGCTCCGAGGGGCGCCATTATGCGGAAGCTGCTCGCTGGCGCATGAAAACGGCATTGCCGGAGCGCGTTGCCAGAATGGTGGTTTCGCCGGCGACCCCGGACGGCGCTCCCCGGGTGATCTTTGCCGCGCTCGACGCAGCCGCTGCCCATGAGCTCGAGCCACGGTTTGCGGAAGCGGGCTGCGCCGTGATTTCCAACTCAAGCGCGTTGCGCATGAAGCCCGACGTGCCCCTGGTGATTCCCGAGGTCAATGCCCAGCATGTGAAGCTGATCGACCGTCAGGCCTGGCGGCGGAAATCCGGCGGCTTCGCCGTGACCAATCCTAACTGCTCCGCCATCGGTTTGGTGTTGGCGCTGGCTCCCCTGGAGCAGCGATTCGGACTGGAAACGGTGATGGTGGTGACCATGCAAGCCGTCAGCGGCGCCGGTTATCCGGGAGTCGCCTCGCTGGACATTCTCGGCAACGTCATTCCCTACATCGCGAAAGAAGAAGAGAAGATGGAAGAGGAGACCCTGAAACTGCTGGGGCAGCTAAACGGGGCAGCCATTAAGCCCGCGACTTTTGGGATGAGTGCGCAATGTAACCGCGTGGCGGTGGAAGACGGGCATACCGAATCGGTTTCGGTGAAGCTGACCAAGAGAGCACAGCCGACAGAAATCATCGCGGCGTGGAACGAGTTTCGCAGTGTGCCGCAGGAACTCAAGCTGCCCAGCGCGCCGGAACGGCCGGTTATTTACCTCAATGCCGCGGATCGCCCGCAACCCCGATTTGACGCGGATTCCGGGGCAGGCATGACAGCAACGGTCGGGCGTTTACGGCCGTGCAGCGTGCTCGATTGGAAATTCACCGTCCTCTCGCACAACACGATTCGCGGAGCCGCGGGCGCCGCCCTGTTGAATGCCGAACTGCTCAAAGCGCAAGGATATCTCGATTGACTCTCCCGCAGCGGCCGAAGCCGTCTCTCTTTTGGGCCGTGGGGGCGCCTCTGGATAGGGGCCCAGGTCGCGCACACCGCATGTTGCCTGAGGTTAAGCCGACATGCTGGTCATGAAATTCGGCGGCACTTCCGTCGAGGATGCCACGGCCATCGACCGCGCTGCTGGAATCGTCAAAGGACGTGTCTCGCAAAAGCCGGCGGTGGTGGTTAGCGCCATGGCCAGAGTCACCGACCAACTGCTGGCCACGGCGCGCGCCGCGGGCGCCGGAGACCGCGAAACCGCGCTGAAGCTCTCCCGCAACCTGCGAGAACGCCACTACAACACGGCCGGGGAGCTGCTGGGGACGGCTGTTTTTACTCAATTTCACAGCGAACTCGAATCCGAATTCGATACTCTCGATGAACTCCTGCGGGGCATTGCTGCCGTCGGTGAGTTGACCCCGCGCACCACGGATCACGTCGCCGCCTATGGCGAATTGCTCTCCAGCAAGATCGTGACTGCGGCGTTTTCTGCGCGGGGCATCCGTTCCACGCTGGTGGATTCGCGCGATTGCATCATTACGGACAACACTCACACCCGCGCTGTGCCTCACTTCGAGGACACCGATGAAAAGCTGAAATCGAATGTCAAACCGCTGATCGAGAGCGGGCGAGTGCCAGTGATGGGAGGCTTCATCGCAGCCACGCGGTCGGGAACGACGACCACCATCGGCCGCGGCGGGTCGGATTTTTCGGCGGCCATTGTGGGAGCCGGACTCGGCGCCGAGCGCATCGAGATCTGGACTGACGTGGACGGCATGATGACCACCGATCCCAACACTTGCCCGGAGGCGCGCCGCATCAAGTCCATTAGCTTCGACGAAGCGGCGGAACTGGCTTACTTCGGGGCCAAGGTGCTGCATCCGGCCACCCTGCTGCCTGCTATCCAGAAGAACATTCCCGTCTACATCCTGAACTCGCGCAATCCCAACTGCGACGGGACACGCATCCTGGCGCGCGCTCCCCACTGTCGCAACGTGTTTAAAGCCATCGCCGCCAAGAAGCGCATCACCATCATCGATCTCACCGCCACCCGCATGTTGATGGCGTACGGCTTCCTCAAGAATATTTTCGACGCCTTCGAGCGGCACCGTGTCGCGGTGGACGTGGTTTCAACGTCCGAGGTCAGCGTCTCGCTTACGGTCGACTCGAACGAATCGATTCCTGCTCTAGCCGCTGACCTGGCCAAGCTGGGTGACGTAAAGTACGAAGGCCGCAAGGCCATTGTCTGCCTGGTGGGCGAGAATTTGCGGGAGACGCCCGGCATCGCGGCCCGCGTTTTCAGCGTCCTGCCCGACGTGAATATCCGCATGATTTCTCAGGGCGCGTCGGAGATTAATCTGACTTTCGTAATCGAGGAAGACCTGGTGCCCGAGGTGGTGCGCCGGCTGCACAAGGCATTCTTCTCCGAACTCGATCCCGAGATCTTTGAGTAAAGGTTTTCCACCCCTTCCCGGGAGTTCTACGGCGCGTCTCGGGGCAAGGGTTTCCCGGAAAATGCGCCCTGGAACCCTGTTACCTCCGTAACGTGCGCCGGTCACCGTTCCGCTATACCCTTACGCCATAAGCGTGTAGCAGGAGCTGCCTTATTCCCAGCATCGGCGCCAATTCAGCCCGTGGCGAGTCCGCACGGGCATTTGTCCATAGCCTCAACATCCTGGTGAAGTACGCCCGTTTGTACGGGTTTGAGCACAAGCGCACGGAAACGCAATTCGCTACGGCGTGGAAGGAGTTGCAGAATGGGCTGCCCTCCGCCCGTGAAAGTGGGTTTCTGCTCGGGGTTACCGATTCCAAGCTATTGCTGGACGGCATACCACTGGAAACCGGTCAAGCTGAGCGCAGCTTTGCGCAACTGCTGACTGCCGCTGGGCTGGCCAGCATCCATTTTTCCGCCCAAGTCACGGTGGAAGACTTCACACGCCTGGTAAAAGCTTTCGCCAATGCGGGATCGAAAGCCCAGGACGTGGCTCAGCAGATCAAAGAAACCCTGGGCGACAACAAGAAATCCAGCATCAAGATCAATGAAGTGAAGTTCGTGGCTGCCGATCCTGCCACCGGCGAAATCAGCGTGGCCGCCCAGATCGCAGCCCAGACGCTCGGCCCTGAGTTCAAACAGTGGCTCAACGAGCCACAGAAACTCCTGCAACTGATCGCCGCCGCTGAAGGTGCACAAACCGGTGGCATACCAGGCGGAGCTCCGCTGGGGAGTACCCCGATCGGTCAAGGCCGCGCAGCAGGTCAGCCAGGCACGGCTGCCGGCGGCCCCGGAACGACTGTTCCTCTCGAAGAAGAGGAAGTCATCCAAGCCATTCGCCTGCTTACACATTTCGGGCAAGCCAGTCAAGATCCAAATGCCAACCCGGAAGCGCTGCGGAAGGAGTTCAGCCAGGCCAGCCCAAATGCGAAGGTCAATCTGCAGCAACTCCTGGAGACCCTCGCCTCGACCGTTTCTGAGGACGACGATCGACGGGCCCCGCTGCTGATGAAAGCGGCCGAGCATATGGCCATTCGCTTCGCCCTGGAGCGCTATCAGAAAGGCGAAGTGAAGGTCAACGCCGTCCACCAGATGCTGGAGCACATGAGCCGGCAAATGGACACCTTGCGCCAGATCCTCCGCATTCAGGAGGAAAAAATGAGCAAGGCTGGCATTCTGGTGGAGTCGCACGCCGACATTCTCGACCGCATGTTCTGGGCCGAGGTCCCGGAAGCCGGCAAAAAGAGCGTTTTGACGTCCAACGAGGCGGCCTGCGTTCCTCCCCGCAACATCCGCCAGTTCCTGGAACAGTTGCTTGAGCGCGGAGACAAAGAATCGGTCGACAAGATTCTTCGCAATTATTTTGCTTGCCTGAATGCCAAAGATCAGGAGAACCGGCGCAAAACCGCCATAGGCATGAGTCAATTGGCAGACCTGTACGCCGGCCCGGGGGGCGACCTGATGGCGGCGGCGATCCAACAGATCGGCGACTGTCTGACCAAAGAGCAGGACACCGAACTGCAGAGTTTAATGGGCGCAGCCTTTGTCCGCCTCAGCCAGGAAGCTAATAACCGCAAGCAGTTTGGCGCCATTGGCCAGGTGCTGGTCTCGATGGAGATGGTCGGCAAGAGCCGTCCCCTGCTGGCCAAAGATATCGAGCCGCGCATCGGCGTTGAGAACCGTCTGCCGGAGTTCATCGACGAAGCCATGCACTTGCCGGAAATCCCGCCGGAACTACTCGGGATTTTGCGCCACACTTCCGAAGCCTCGGTCGAGCACCTGGCGGACCGCTTCTTCCGCTGCATGCAGCGTGACGAATGCGACCGCCTGGTTGGATTGGTCAAGGAACTGGGCGCGGGGGGACTGGAGCGAATGCGCGCTATCCTGCGCACGGGACAGCCGCGGCAGGCTTCTGCCGTCGTAGGCCTGATGAGCCGTCTGAATGTTCCGTCCTTGCTGGAACTGCTGCCCATGCGTTTGAAGGAATGGAATCGGTTCTACCACGATGTAGTGGTCCGCCAGATTGCCTTTGGGGCGGCCGGGGATCGTGGCCTCAGCTTGCTGGAGTTGCTGGAGATCCTCGATCCGCTCGTGATACCACAAGCGGTCGATGAAATTGGTATGAGCGGCGACCGATCCGCCGCACCGTCCCTGACCATCCTTGCCGAGCCGGGAGAGTCCGCGTCGCGCTCGCCCCTGCTGCAATTGAAAGCGATCGAGTCCCTGGGCCGTTTGCGTGATCCCGATGCCGTGCCCGTCCTGCGCAGCATCGTGGAGGCGAAGAGAATGTGGAAGTGGATGCACCATCGCGAGATGCGTCTCGCGGCTGCCCAAGCCCTGGCCAAAACCGACCCGCGCTACACCAGTCAGGTCCTCACCGACAATGAACTCGACGCCGACGAAATCGCGGTAGCGCCCTTGGACGCCTCCCCGGCCTGCGCCTGGGTTCGGCAGCGGCGATACGAGCGCTTTGTCCTGGGCAAGAGTCTCAGCGGCACGCTCAGCAGTTCCTGGGGCAAGTGCGGCCTGACCGTGCGCGAACTCAGCCTGGGCGGCGGTATGGGAACCAAAGAAGACAATATGCGCATCGGATCGGAAGCTAATCTCGACCTTACCGTCGGCATACGGAGAATCCGCGCCCAGGTTCTGCTGCGGCGTACACGCGTCAACGAGCTCGGCTTTGAGATCGTCAATATTGACCTGGAAAGCCGCTATCGTTTGCGTCGCCTACTGGTCGACGCGATACGCGCCCAGTCTAAGTCCTCGGAGTGGAACGGCCGGCGCAAGACGAATCCGTAAAGCTCACCCGAGCGTTTTCTTTGCTCTTTTTGCCTCTCCTCTTGCTCGGCGCTCGCCGCGCTCTCGGCGGTTTGTTAGGCTTGCTGGAACGCGCCCAATCGTTCTCCTCTGGCCAATCCCTGATCTCATCTGCTTTAATCTCCGGTTCGTCTTCTAGGGGATAGACTCTGATGATTATGAGAGTTCGCTGCTTTCGGCGCAACCCGGTTTTCCTTCTTCTCTCTTCGGCTGTCCTCGTTGCCCAAGTCGCTCCGCCCGCGGACCTGGACGCCTATGTTGCTCGCGTGATGCAGACATTTGACGTACCCGGCTTGTCCATCGCGATTGTCAAAGACCGCCAGGTGGTCCTGGCCAAAGGCTATGGAGTGCGCAAACTGGGCGAATCCATTGCCGTCGACGAGCACACCTTGTTCGGCATTGGCTCCAATACCAAGGCCTTCACGACGGCAGCTTTGGCGATTCTAGGAGAGGAAGGAAAAATCTCGTGGGATGACCCGGTCTATGAGCGCCTGCCAGACTTTCAAATGTATGACCCATATGTCTCCCACGAAATGACCATTCGCGACCTGCTCACCCATCGCAGTGGCATGGGATTGGGAGAGGGCGATCTGCTGTTCTGGCCACACACCACCTACACGCGCCAGGAGATCGTCTACAAACTGCGCTTCATGAAACCGGCCTCCAGTTTCCGTAGTAAATACGCCTATGACAACCTCATGTATATCGCTGCCGGCCGGATCATCGAAGCGGTTACAGGCAAATCGTGGGAAGACTACATTCGGGAACGGATCCTCACTCCTCTCGGGATGCGTGATACGAATCTGAGCAATGCGGCATGGAAGGCGGGTGACAACTATGCCTGGCCGCACTCTAAGCTTCCCGGCAAGCTCCAGGCCATTGATTTCGTGCCGTTGGACAATGCCGCCCCGGCGGGATCCATCAACTCCAGCGCCGCGGACATGGCGAAATGGGTCCGGCTGCAGCTCAATCGGGGAAAATTTCTGGACCGCGAGGGACGACTGTTCAGCGAAAGGCAATCGGATGAAATGTGGTCACCGCAAACCATTGTTCCGGTCAGCACGCCACCCCCTTCCCTGGCGGCATTAAAGCCTCACTTCGCCGACTACGGTCTGGGATGGTCGATGAGTGACTATCACGGCCGTAAGATCGTGGGTCACACGGGCGGGGTAGCGGGATTCGTCTCGCTCGTGCGACTGGTCCCTGAGGAGAACCTCGGCCTGGTGGTTCTGACCAATGCCGAGGAAGGCGGAGCCTTTTCCGCCATCGGCTGCCACATCCTTGACCACTACCTGAACTTGCCCGAAACCGACTGGATCTCTGCCTACAAAGAAGCCGAAAGCAACGCCGAGCAGCATGCTGCCGACGTCATGAAACAGCAGGCTCGCTCGCGGGCGGCCAACTCCGCGCCGTCGCTGCCCAGGGAGAAATACGCAGGCCTATACCGGGACGCCTGGTACGGCCCGGCGACCATCCGCATGGAAAATAACCAGCTGGTTTTCAGCCTGGACCACACTCCCAAAGCGGTCGGCGACCTGGAACACTGGCAATATGACACTTTCCAAGCCCACTGGCGGGATCGCACCCTGGAAGATGCTTTCGTCACATTTGCTCTCAAGCCCGATGGCACCATCGATCACTTCACTATGCTGCCGGTCTCGCCTCTGGCGGACTTCAGCTTCGACTACCAGGATCTATACTTCACGCCCGTGGTGACCAGGTCGGGAGAGAAAAAATAGGCACGCGCTCAGCGGTTAGCTAACACCCGGACGCCCGCAGCCGTAGGCAAACGCTCGTCGGAGGTGACCAGCGTCAGATCGAACACCCGGGCAGTGGCAAGAAGAAATCGGTCCGCCGTGTCCTGGTGGCCAAGTTGAATGCGACTGGTCTCAAGCGCGACTTCATGCGTGATCGGCGCTTCCAAAAGCGGGCCGACCTCGATCATGCGCGCCACCAGCTCATGCCGGTCTTCCTTGAGCACGATGCGGCCTTTCGCGCACCAGATTAGAAACTCCCAGAGGCTGAGGGAGGAGAGCCACAGTTGGTTTTCTGGTTTCTCCAGCTCGCCTCCGGCGCGACGGGTGAGCCGACTGGGCTCACGCAAGCTCCACAACCAGATGTGTGTGTCCAGGAGCAGTTTCAATCCTGGAGTGCCTCCCAATCGCGTTCGTCCACAGCGGGCGCGACAATGCCTCCAAAATTTCCATGCGCTCGGCCATCGAACCCATCCAGTTCGAGCGACGTGCCCGCACTGAGGGCGGCACCGCCTCTGCGATCGGCTCACCGAAACGGGTAACCGGGATCGGCTTCTTGGTCTTACGCACCCGTTCCAGGACGGCCAGGCAGGTGGCTTTGAATTTTGAAATGGCCATCTCCGCCAGGGGTTGGTTGGACCATGGTCAAGGACTATGGTCCAACCACGTGCCAGCCGGCCACCGCCTCCCCGCCATCGCCTCCGCTCGACGCCGCCGCTTGGCCAAGTCCGGATACAATGTCAGGCAACACTGTTCTGCAAGGGGTTCATCGATGTCCACTCGTACCATGCGTCCGGAAACCGCTGCCGCGGAAATGCCCGCTGTGCCCCTGACCATTGAAGGCTACAGCATTCTTCACCAGATGATGAAGTTCCGCTGGTCAGCCTGGCGCGCACTCGGCGACGCCCAGCGTGGCGAGATTCTTCAGGAAGCCAGCGCCGTTCTAGCCAGGATGGAACAGGACTTGAAGGGACAGTCGGCGCTGTACTCGCTGCTGGGCCACAAGGGCGACCAGATGCTGGTTCACTTCCGTGAGTCGTTCGACGCGCTCAACCAGGCCGAACTCGAGCTGGCGCGGCTGAAGATCAGCGATTTCTGGGAGCCGACGACTTCCTATCTGTCGATTATCGAATTGGGCCTGTATGAATCCACCATCAAGACATACAAAGCCCTGATGGATCGCGGCATTGAACCCCACAGCGACGAATGGAAGCGCGAGATCAACGATACCTTGGAGCGGCAGAAGGAAGCCATGCGTCCGCGGCTCTTCCCGGCCATGCCGCCGAACCGCTACATCTGTTTTTACCCGATGGATCGCCGGCGCGGCGAGGACAAGAATTGGTATACCCTGCCTATCGAAGAACGCCAGCGGCAAATGAACGAGCACGGCCTGGTCGGCCGGCGCTACGCAGGGGAGGTGAAGCAGATCATCTCCGGCTCGATCGGCTTTGACGACTGGGAGTGGGGTGTCACTTTATTCGCTGACGGGCCCCTGGTCTTCAAGAAACTGATTTACGAGATGCGCTTCGACGAGGTCAGTGCCGTCTATGCCCTGTTCGGGCATTTCTATGTCGGGGTTCGTTGCCCAGCCGGGGAGTTGGGCAAACTGCTATCAGGCGAGTTGCCGGGTCGATAGAGACGCGGCTGGCCGCGTCTGGGCTGGAAGGAGACGCCGCCAGCGGCGTCTCTGCCACAGATCAATTGGTGGCCGCGAAAGCGCAAGCACGATTAAAAATACGACCCTCGCGAAGCGACTGCCTCCGAATCTGGCTGAGATTCCACAATCCACCTGGCTTGTTCTGAGCGACTTCGCCGCAAATTCAAGCCACTTCTGTGCCTGCCCCTGAATATCACATATAAAACAGCCAGTGCCCCGAGTCCAGCCAGACATGCAATCCATCCACCTGGGCCAGACCTTCTCGCGCCGGCATGCGCAACCCGGTGAGCGGTCCATACTCGAAGCGTGCCTTTTGCCAGGAGAATTGGAGAACACTGGAGTCGTTCCTCAGTACGCTCCGGGAAGAGACTTCAGTGATCGGCGCGAGTAGGGTTGATGTTACGGCGCCGCCGCGTCCCGCGAAGTGCAGTCCCAGAGTAGTTCCCTTCTGCTTGCAACGTTGCAAATTATTGAGTGCTTGGTCACGAGAAATTTCCATGGAAACGACTTTAGCCCAGCGATGGGGATTACCCGAATGAGCGGATGATGTTATGTTCGTCTGCTGCGCCGCTGCGCAGACTTTCCGTTCGGAGCGATTATGGCAACCTTGGGACTTGTCGAATACAAAAACGCCAGCCCGGAAGTGCGCGCCGTTTACGACGAAATCATGGCCACACGCAAGACCGACTGGATCAATAATTTCTGGAAAGCCATAGCCCACGATCCGGTCACACTGAAGCGCACGTGGAACGACATCAAGCAGATCATGGCGCCGGGAGCGCTCGATCCTCTCACCAAGGAAATGGTTTATCTGGCTGTGAGCGTAAGCAATCAATGTAATTACTGCATTGCTTCACACACGGCCGGCGCGCGCAAAGCAGGCATGAGCGATGCCATGTTCAAGGAGTTGATGGCGGTGGTAGGCATGGCCAATGAAAGCAACCGGCTCGTCTCAGGTTACCAGGTGGAGATTGACGACAAGTTCAAGACTTAGTCCTTGGTCTTTGGTCGCTGGCCCGGCGCTTTGCTCTTTTGGCTGCAAAGCGGAACTCGTGCCGTTTCATGTCCACACGGCGTCCTCGAAATGCCACGCCTTCTGATTCCAGGCGCAATCGCTGCTCAATCGCTGAATCACCACGCAGCTTGATTTCGCCGCCAGCTCCCAGGACTCGGTGCCACGCGAGACCGAAAGACGACCGCAAGGTTCCCACGACCTGGCGCGCTGCGCCCGGGAATCCTGCCGCGCGGGCAATAGCGCCATAGGTGGACACCTTGCCGCGCGGAATCTGCTTGATGGCGGCGACAATGGCTGTGCGCATTCGAATCTCAACCCGTCAAGAGCGCGACGAGTCGGGCACCCCAGAATTAGATTAATGTCCGTGAAGCTCAGAGTGGGTCTGCAGGAAGCGCAACACCTGTCCCCGCGAGAAAACGCCTTCCAAATGACCATGCGAGACTACCGGCAGCTGGTTAATATCTTCGCGAGTCATCAACTCCAAAGCCTGCACCGCCGGAGTGTCGGGAGTCACCACCTTGAGATCCCGCAAGGGACGCATCACGCTTTGCACACTGGTCTGAGGCCACTGGTCGCGCGGGACCTGCTTCACCTCGTGGGGCGTAATCAGTCCGACCAGGTAGTTATTTTGGATGACCACGAAGCATCGGCGGCCGCTGCGTAACATGTACTCATCGACGAAGTCCTCGAGGCTAAGGTGCGACTCCACCGTCCCACAATCCCGCTCCATGATGTCGGCAACTCGACGATCGCGGAGGCCCGACATCAGCTCCACGTGTATGTAACTGCTGCGTGACGCATCCAGCAGGAACCAGCCAATAAACGCGATCCACAGAGCGCCAAAGCCCTTGCCGCTGAAGAATTGTATTAATCCCGAAATAATGAAAAGAAGAGCTACAAGCTGCCCCACCTGCGCCGCGATCCGTGTGGAGCGATCGGCATTGCCGGTGATCCACCAGGTAACCGCGCGCAAGACGCGTCCGCCATCCAGCGGATACCCGGGAATCATGTTGAAAGCAGCCAGCGCAATATTGATGTAGCCGAGCCAGAGCAACACGGCAGGCACCGGAGTGTACGGTTCCGAGCCGGGAGCCCAGCCTGTAAGCCTGGCAATACCGAGACAAATCACGCCGATCACCAGGCTGGTCAGAGGACCGACAAAAGCAATCCAGAATTCCGACTTGGCGTCGGAGGCCTCCGATTCGATCTGCGAAACGCCGCCCAGGGCGAATAAAGTGATTGCGCGTACGCGCAGCCCACGCGCTTTGGCCAGGACAGAGTGCGCCAGTTCATGGGCCAGCAGGGCGGCAAAAAAGAGCAACCCCGTGATCACCGCCACGGACCAGAGCGCAACCGGACTCCATCCCGGCATGACCAGGTGAAAGTGGTCGGCCACCGTTATCGTGATCAGCACGGCGATGATGAACCAGCTGTAATGCAGGCCAATCGTGATCCCCGCGATCCGTCCGAGTTTGATTTGCGCGCGCAGAGCAGGGCCTCTCCTACACGAGCATTGTAGTTTCTGCCGGTTTGATGCAGGGAAAATTGTCGGGGGTGCGGAAAACAGCAGCGACCCGGCTTGGTAGCTATTTCAGTTCGAGGCTATTCAGTGTCTTCTGGTAAGTCGCACGCAATTTGCTGAAGTCATTCTCCGGAGCGATAAATACAAGGTAGATCAATCCTCCCTGGGAACGTGGCACGGTCACCAGCCAATCCCGTTCGGGCTCCGGTTTCCCATTTTTCTCGATAGGCGAGTTTCCCTTGAGAGTTAGAGACCGGCCCTCCATTCCGTTAACCCGAATAGGCTGCGGATTTCCCGACGCCTCGAGTCCGGGATTCGACTGCTCGAAACTCTGAACCAGATCTTGCGTCGCCTGGTCGAGCGAATTGGCATTCTGGTCCTGGCCGCCGCCGATCACCACGCCGTAAGCTATCGCTCCCTGCCCCGCCGCTGCCGGAGGCGCGATCAGGATCCCGCCCGAGCTCTGATCGTTGCCGGCCCGCCAGTTGTCGGGATAAGAAATGTTCAACATGTCGCTCTCGAACTCTTTGAAGTTGCCGCTAGGCTTCACTTGATCCCAGCTCACATTGCCTAAGGTGGCATCACCGCCGCCACTCGCTCCGCTGCTGGCGGAAGCAGTAGGAACATGGGGGGGAATTGCGCCATTCTTGCGATTTTGCCCGGCCCAAACCCCTTGTTTCACGCCCGCCTGAATCTCCTGGGCGGTATACGTCTTCACGCCATTCGCCTGCTGCTTGGCGCTGGCAAAGTTAGGGCTGTCGGACTGGAAATTCTTAGCCGGCCAGTTCCTAATCTCCTTATCCACCGCGGCGACGCGGTTGCCGGGATCCGGGTGGTCGCTGAGAAATTGCGGACCACCTCCGCCACCTTGCTTTTCGAGCTTCTGGAAAAACTCGGCCATGGAACGCGGGTTGTAGCCCGCTTTATACATGATGATTGCGCCCACGGCGTCCGCCTGCGCTTCATCTCCGCGCGAGTATTTGAGGAACATTGTTCCTGCGCCGATCTGTATGCCCAAGCGCGCCAGGCTCCCGGCTGTGCCTCCCGGCAGCACGCCGCCTAGCACACCGAGCACCGCCTGGGCGATGGATTCCTTGGACGCCTGTTTCACCGAGTGCTGCATGTACACGTGCGACATCTCGTGCGCCATCACACCGGCCAGTTCCGCTTCGTTATCCGCGGCGGTAATCGTGCCGACGTTTATGAAAATCGGTCCGCCGGGCAACGCGAATGCGTTGATGTCTTTTTCCGGAATGACATGGAACTGATAAGGCCACGATCGGTCTTGCGGAATAACCGTCGCCAGCTTCTTTCCCAACTCCTCGACATACTTGGTCACAGGACTGGAATCGGGCAGCACGGGAAATTGCTGGTAAACCTCGCCCATCGCCTTGATGCCTATTTGTTCTTGCTGCTGTTGGCTAATGCCTGAGACAGAACCCGGATCGGGCAACTCTGGACTGGACGTAGGCGTCGCGGACCAGACTTCGACCGCCATAAGCCAGAGCAGAAGACGGGCTACCACTCTCGTCATTGATGTGCGCCTGTCATTCATGTTGATGTGCTCCCACGACGGCGAGCCAATCCCGGCCGGCCCGCCCCGCCACGGTCAGATGCGCGGTTAAACCAGTGAGGATGTCCAGATGAGAGTGGCCTTCTCTGCGCGTAAATACTTGAAAAGAGTTACTCCTAGCCGTCTGGATTCGGTCCTGGCCGCGACATAGAGGCGGTTTATCGGCGCCATAAAAACAATCAATTTCGCGGCTGGATTTGGGCCGCGTAACATCTCTCCAGCCAATTCGGCCCGCTTTAGGGCGCTGAGTAGCCCCCCTCAACTACGCCTGCACGCTATGGATTTTGGTCAACTCACCACGTTTCTGGAAGTGGCCAAGCTGGGCAACTTCTCCCGTGCGGGAGAAAAAGTGTTCCGCTCGCAGTCGGCGGTCAGCGCGCAAATCCGGCAGCTCGAGCGGGACTACGGGACCAAGTTGCTCGATCGCGCGGGCAAGAGGGTGAGGCTCACTCCGGCCGGTGAAGTTCTCTTTGAATACGGCACCCGGCTGCTGGCTCTGCGCGACGAGTCCATGCGAGCCGTCGCCGATCAGGACAAAACGCCGCGTGGCGTGTTGGCGATCGGCGCCAACGAGGCTACTTGCCTCCATGTTCTGCCGCCCGCCTTCCGAGAATACCGCCGGCTCTATCCCGAAGTTCAGATCAGCATTTATCGGAACTTCAGCCGCAAGATCCTGGAGCGAATCCAGGACGGAACGATTGACGTCGGCATCGTAACCATGCCGGTGAAGTCACCGCGCCTGGTGGTGAAGAGGATTTTCCGCGACCGCTTGATGCTGATGACGAGTCCTTCGAATCCGCTTGCCCAGCTCAGCTCGGCGCCGGTGAGTGTCATCACAGAGCAGCTCTTGATCTTTCCCCAAGCCGGCTACACGCGCCAGATCATGGACAAGTTGTTTCGCCCCTACCAGTCGCGCCTGAAAATCGCCATGGAACTGCCCAGCGTGGCGATGATCAAAAGCTTCGTGGCTTCCGGCATGGGAGTCTCTCTCATCAGCGAGAGTTTCGCGCGCAAGGAACAGCGCGCGGGCGAGGTCTCGCTGGTTCCACTCGCAGACGTGGAGTTATGGCGGGAACTTGGCATGGTTTACGATCAAGATCGAACCTTGCCGCGTGCCGCAGGCGCCTTCATCGAGCTGATTCGCAATGGCGTCGCGGCGAACAACCCATCCCCGAGCTTGTCTGTCATCTTGAGCGAGGCCAAGGATCTATGGGTTGCCGAAGCGCAAGCAGAATGCATAAATTCGCTTCGCGAAGAATGACAAAGAAGGGCTTGACTGCCGTGGTTCTGCCCGAGTGGGACCCCGTATTTTTCTGATGGCTGCCATCACAATTACACCGCCTTCATCTCGGTCGACCACGATATTCAAGCCGACGGCAGCAGGCCTAATCGGCAACCCTTGCGCGTTGGCGAACATACGATTTACGGCCATTTTTCGCGCATAAACCGCACCACAGATTCGCCACCGGCCGGCTTCGATGGTCCATCACCATAAACGCGTTTTATATCGTCCATAGACATAACTTTTCAGAATATTTCTGATGCTTACGAGAAGAACTATGCGTTGGACTGTTCACAGAGACGTTCGCTACTGTGCGCTCACTGGTCACGGATCGCGTTGCGGGGTAAGCGCGACCGAAGGGGAAGAAAGCGAGCAGTCACGATGAAGGTTTTCTCCCGGATGAACGTCGCGATATTCAGCTTGTGCCTGGCGTTCCTAGTGGCGCCGCTATGCCCTGCTCAGGGACAGGCCGATACAGCCCAAACTTCCTCAACCGACGTTTCACAACGGATAAAGGAACTGGAAAAACAGGTCAACGAACTGCGCAGCGAACTGGCGGCTCTCACAGGCGGTAGCGGATCAGCGGCCATGGCAAATTCAACACCGCCGCCACAGAACAATCTTGCGCCGACATCGGGTGCCGCGACGGCCGCCCCGACCGGGCCTTCCCTGGCCGGCTTGCTGGGTCCCACTACTTTGAGCGGGTTTGTCGATACCTATTACGGACAAAACTTCAATAATCCAGCATCACGAACCAACACCCTTCGCGCATTCGACCTGTCTACCAATCAGTTTGGCTTGAATCTTGTGGAACTGGTCGCCGACAGGCAGCCCGATGCCAATAACAGCCGGACCGGATACCACATCGCGCTCGGCTTTGGCCAGGCCATGAACGTGGTCAACAGCACAGACCCCGGCGGGCTGGGCTTTGGGCAATATCTGAAAGAAGCTTACTTCTCTTACCTGGCGCCGGTCGGCAAGGGTCTACAGGTGGATGCCGGCAAGTTTGTTACTCCCCATGGCGCGGAAGTGATCGAAACCAAGGATAACTGGAACTACTCGCGGGGTTTGCTCTTCTCCTACGCGATTCCCTTCTATCACTTCGGCGTGCGTGCGAAATACACGTTCAACGACAAATATGCGATCGCGGGCTACCTCGTCAACGGCTGGAATGACGTGGTTGATAACAACTCCGGAAAGACCTACGGTGCGACCTTCGCCTGGAATCCGACCAAGAAGTTCGGGATCACCCAAAACTACATGGCGGGTCCGGAGCAGACCAACATCAACACCAATTGGCGCCAGCTCTCTGACACGGTGGTTACTTACTCGCCGACCGGAAGGTTGTCGTTCATGGTCAATTACGACTATGCCCGCGGCGACCGCATCCCGACGGTTCCCAAGCCTGTGTACTGGACGGGCGCCGCCGGTTATGTGCGCTATCTGCTTAACCGTTCGAACGCTCTTGCCACCCGCTACGAGTATTACGACGACAAATACGGAGTGACTACCGGAGGATTCACGAATCCGACCCCGCAGCACCTCCACGGGTTCACCGAAACCTACGAACACCTCCTCGCCCATCACATCATGACGCGCTTTGAGTTCCGGCGAGATATGTCCAACCAGCCGTCGTTTATGAAGGGCACCACTCCGGTGATGGCACAGAACACGGCGACCGCCGGATTCGTCTTCATGTTCGACAGCCGGGAGGGCAAGTAAGCATGCTGACCGGCTTCCAACGACGTTCGTCAGCAGCCGCTTGGGAGCTGCTCTCATGTGGAAAGGCGGCGGGGGCAAGCGAACAATTCGCCCCTTTGACCAGGGCTTCCGCCGCCTCCACTCCCTTATCGATTGCAGTCTGTCTGATCGCACTCACCGGTTTGTTGGCTGGGTGGCTCACGCCGGCAACTCATCCGCTAGCCGCAACCCTGCTGACGCTTGGTGCAATGACATTACTGCTGCGCGCAGCGGCAGAGTTCTATCGGGGTCCGGAATCGAGTCACTCATCCTGCAAAGGAAACAAGGAGAAACGAAATGGCGAATAGCGCCCCAGAGATGAAACCAACCCTAGGCTTGACCGGCTTGACGATGAACGCCATGGCGCTCATCGCGCCCGGCGCCTTCCTTTGGCTCACCTTCTACATCCAGGCCACAACCGGCGTGACCGCTCCGGCCATGTGGATGGGCATTCTGGTCGCCCTCGTGCTTTGCCTGGCGACGGCCGTCTGCTACGCGGAACTGGCGAAGCTGTACCCCGGCACGGGAAGCTCCTATTACTTCGCCGAACAATCGTTCCTGAACCACGACAAGGCCTGGCGCTACGCCCGGCTTTCCAAGTTCGTGGTCGGCTGGGCGTCCCATCTCTATTACTGGATCTACCCTGGCGTGATGGTTGGGGTAATGGGAATCCTCTGCGGCTATCTGGTCGGCACGCTGTGGCCTAACGTCATGAGCGCCTCCAACCCCGGTGTCGCTTTCATGATGGTGGTCGCGATTGTCTTCTCCTTCGTTGTGGCCTACATCGCCAATCGCGGTGTAAATGGCTCGACGGCCGTGAGTATCGCGATCAACGTAATCCAGATTGCCGCGCTGGTCCTGTTCTCGGTGGTGGCTCTGGGCTACCGCATGAACCATCCGCCGGGAACGATCGCCTACCAGTTCGATTCGACTTCCGGCGCAGCCTACAGCTATGAATTCGCAACCCAGAAAACTGTAGTGGAGGGCAAACAGACCGAAACCATCGTGCGCGATACGGCTGGCGTGCCGCAGCCGAAGCTGGACGCGAGCGGCAAGCCGGTGCCTTATCGCATCAGCTATCCGGCGACCGACTCGAATGGAGCGTTTCTCACCCATCCGACGGGAACCTCGATTATTCGGGCGCACAACTGGGGATGGGTGTTTATCCAGGCGACCGTCGCCATTCTGATTCTGGTGGGATTCGAATCGGTGACGGCCATGGGGGGCGAGGCGAAAAACGCCAAACGCGATGTCCCTATCGCGGTCATCGTTTCCCTGCTGGTTCAGGGATTGATCTGTTACCTGTTCGAGTACTTCGCCGCAAATTACTTCCTGAACAGCGGGTACACCATGCAAAGCGCGTCAGGGTCCGCCGCGCCCATCGGTGACATGATGATCATCGTGGGTGACGCTCTGTTTGGCCCCGGTCGCGGACGGATCTTCATGTTGTCCGAAGCGTTCACCGTCTTCCTGGCGCTGATCGGAACCACGCTCTCCTGCATGAACACGGGGGCGCGCGTTACCTACGCGATGGGCAAAGACCGTGAGGTGCCGGAGCACTTCGGCATGTTGCACTCCAAGAACCTGACACCGCATCGTGCCATCTGGACCTTGGCGGCCATTTCCGCAGTGGTCGGTTCGATCGGCGTGGCGATGGCCTTTGGCGACGCCGGAGCCCCCGCCGACGCCGCGATTCAGGCTCTGCCGCACGGCTTCTGGTCGAGTTTCGGATACACGACTCACGACCAGATGGCGGCTTTGCCGAATTCTCTGCTCACGATCACGCTGGCTTCGAATTTCGGCACGTTCCTGCTCTACGGCCTGAGTTGCATCATTTGCCTGGTGGCTTATCACCGTCACAGGAAATTCAAGTGGGTACGCCACCTCCTGATTCCGATCTTCGGGCTAGTTGCGAATCTGGCCTGCATGGGCTTCTACCTGGTCGGACCCTTTATGGGTTACGGCTCGAAGATGGAACCACTGCTCGCCTTGGGAATTGCGATGGTCTGGGGCATTTATGGCGGCATCTACTTTGTGCGCGCCAGCAAGAGCACGGGGCGCACCACGCTGATTGAAACTCGCGCCACGGCGGTCTCCTAACCGCAGGGGGCGCAGTATGCGAGAGCCGGGCAGGCCCACGACTGCCCGGTTCTTCGCACCAGAGAGGTCTAACTTCCATGGAGCGTCGGCAACGGATCACGGACAGCGGACTGAGCGTCGGGGGGGCCTACCCGGCGCCCGACGGTTCTATGTTGGATGCGGAGTTCGCGCAGCTTTCCGATTGCGGACGCGTACGCGAGCTGAACGAAGACTACGTCGGCCACGTAGCCCCGGCGACACGAGCGCAAGTGCGCTCGCATGGCTGGCTGTTTGCTCTGGCCGACGGCGTCGGAGGACACCGCCAGGGGGAGGTCGCCTCCCGCGTCGCAGTCGAAACCGTCCTCGCCGGGTTCCGCCAGTCTACGCCGGGAGAACCCCACGGCAGCCTGCTGCCTCGGCTGGTTCAATCCGCCAACACTCGCGTCTACGAGACCGGATTGGCTGCGGGTCCAAGTGGTGCGGGAATGGCTTCCACTCTCGTCGTGTGTGGGTTGCGTTTTGACCGTGCGGCTGTCGCTCATGTTGGTGACTCGCGTTGCTACCTCATTCGCAGTGGAAACGCCAAGTTGATCACCCGCGATCACACTGTCGCGAATGAACAACTGGGTTTGGGGGTGCTTTCCGCACAGGAAGCCGCCGAGATCTCAACCAAGCATGTGCTCAGCCGCTCGGTTGGTGCCGACCTCTTCGTGAATGTGGAGACCAACGAAGTCCCGTTACTGCCAGGCGACGTTCTCTTGCTTTGCTCCGACGGGTTGCACGGCGCGCTGCCCGCGGCAGAACTTGCCCACATTGTCAGCCATGGTATTGAATTGAAGGCAGCAGCCCGGGAACTGGTGTCGGGCGCAAACGAGCGGGACGGAGGCGATAATATCAGCGTGCAGCTGATCCGCATCCGCAGCATCGAACGCATGGGTATCTATCGCGGAAGACCCTATAAGCTTCGGTAGGGCTTTGGCTCCCGGCCACATCTCCCTCTGAAAAACATTCAATGATGAGGCGGCTTGCGAGGCTCTTGCAGGCGTGCTCCTGATCAGAACCAAATCAGGCAACAAGACTCCGGTTCCGGTAGCTAAGCGCTAGAGTCTAATCGCTAAGAGCTTGTTTTACAAATTCTTTACGTTCTACCTGCTATCTTCTAGCTAGCATGATGGATAGATTGCTGAAAATCGACGCACGATGAACCTAGTCCATCCGGGCGAGCAACTCGATCACTACAAGATTGACACTCTGGCTGCTCGCAGCGGAATGGCTTCCATATTTCGTGGCACTGACCTGACCACCGGACGTGCCGTCGCCATCAAGATTCCCCATCCTGAAGTGGAAAGCGACCCCGCCCTGTTTGACCGTTTTCGTCGCGAAGAAGAGATCGGCAAGCACATGGATCATCCTGGCGTAATGAAGGTTTTTGCCGACGAAGACCGCAGCCAGGTCTACATGGTCATGGAGTGGGTGGAAGGCCGCTTGCTGCGCAAGCTCCTCAATGAGGAAAAGAAACTCCCGCCGGACCGGGCCCGGCGAATTACCTTACACGTTCTGGATGCGCTCGATTACATCCACGCTCATGGGGTCGTGCACCGCGACTTGAAACCAGAAAACATCATGGTAGACGCCAATGACAACATCAAGCTGATCGACTTTGGCATCGCGTCGAACGCCGCTTCTCGCCGGATCACCTTCGCGAAGCTATCCCAAACCATGGGCACGCCCGACTACATTTCTCCGGAGCAGGTCAAAGGAAAACGGGGTGACGCACGCAGCGACCTCTACGCAACCGGCATCATGCTTTACGAAATGCTGACCGGGAAGGTGCCTTTCTATGGGCCGAACCCCTTCGTCATCATGAATGATCGGCTTCTGAATAACCCGGTTCCGCCGCGCGAAGTCGATCCCACAATAGCTCCGCAATTGCAGGAGATCATCTATCGCGCTCTGGAACGGGACCCGAAGAACCGCTATGCCAGCGCCAAACAGTTCGCCTGGGACCTCGAACACCAAGATCAAGTCGGAGTAGCCGATCGGCCCGAACTGCGCGATTGGAAGCAGCGACGCACGCCGTGGCCCCGCAAAATTCTGTTTTACGTGTTACTGGCCCTGATTCCGGTCGTGATCTTCGCGCTTCTACTCTGGGTTGCGCGACCCAGCTGATCGGACTGTGACCACATTGGTTGTCCACCGCACGAAACCATTTACCCCACACAGTCGAGAGGACGCCGAGAGCTAGCGTTGAATAAATTCGTCGCTGTGCACGACGAACTCCGGATACGCCCCCGCCCCCAATTCGTACAGGTCCATCCCTTGCCGCTCGCCTTCCAAATCCACCCGTTGCGGATAAAACCGGTTCAGCAACCAGTTCAGACCGTAGGTGAGCGGCAGCACAAAACCGAGCAGGGAAGCGATTCCCACCAACTGCGCGAGCCACTGCCCGGACTTGCCACCTCTGTTGCCGACGTCTGCGAACAGAGCCACCGCGACGAGACCCCAAATCCCCGACACCGCATGTACCGAAATCGCCCCCCCGGGGTCGTCCACGGCCAGCCAGAATTCGAATCCCTCGATAGCCAAGAGGGTCACCGCTGCTGCGATCACGGCTATTAGGATCGCCGCCGCCGGTTTCACAAAAGCGCCGGAGGCGCTGCTTGCGACCAGGCCCGCCATCCAGCCGTTGGCGGTGAGGGTCGCATCCGGCCGGCCGAAACGTCTTCGCGTGATGACCGCCGCCACTAGCGCCGCCGATCCCGCCGACAGCGTGGTATTGATTGCAACCAGCACCACCCGCGCCGGTTCGACGCCGGCGAACAAAATTGCCCCCGCGGAATTAAGACCCATCCATCCCACCCATGCCAACAGACAACCGAAGAGGACGAACACGGCATGGTGACCGGGGATCGCGGCAGGCATCCCGTCGTGAGAATACTTCCCGCGCCTCGGCCCCAGTATCCACGCAATGGATAATGCGGTCAGCCCGCCGACCACCTGAATGCAGCTTGCGCCTCCGCCATCCACGAAGCCACGGCCCAACCCGTAATTCACGCCCAGTTGTGCCAGCCATCCTCCACCCCAAACCCAGTGGGCAAAGAGTGGATAGGCGATGCCCGCCAGCAAAACCGTCGAGACACAGCTGGCGCCCAGCCGCCAGCGATCGGCTCCAGCACTCAGCGGGATCAGAGCCGCCAAAGCGACGCTGAACATCTGAAGTAGCATGCTGAGCGAGACCGGCGAGCCGTCGAATTCGACTCCGCGAAGAAAGAATGGTTCCTTAGCGACCCAGTTCCAGGTCTTCCCACCCGCTACCAGGAAATGTCCCGGTCGACCGACGAATCCTTCCAGCGAGAATCCCCACATGACATGCACGATGGCCGCGATCGCAACCACAAAGAGCGAAGCCAGCAGGGCATGTGCCGCGCTCCGCGATCTGCCCAGTCCGGTATTGATCAGCGCCAAGCCGGCGCTGGCCAGGGGCACCAGAAATATCAGGAGAAGACAAAAGGCTGCTGAGGTCTGGGAGAAGCCAGGAAGCGTCACTCTCGTGCCTCACCGAGGACGAGATGAGCCCGAACCACCAGAGCCAGACCCAATAGCTCGACGGCGATTCCCGCCAGCACAAATGCGGTTTGCGCCGGAGCCGAATGGAGGAGCGCCAAGCTGGACAGGACGATCACCCATCCGGCCAAAAGGAGCAGAAAACCCGCAAGCTTCATGCGATTCCGTCAAAGAAGTGGAAACGGTCTGAAAATCTGTCTGAGTAGCGAAACTATCCAGTATGGAACTTAATGCTCAGTCCAAGAGGCGTCCAATTGATTTTTTTTATCCGATGGAGCGTAAAACCTCGCCCTTTAGGGTGGGGATATAAAGCGACTCGGTTAAGTCGGTGTCTTTTGAGATTCTATGTACTGCTTGAGGATGCTGATTGGCGCTCCTCCCCAGGTTGCAGCCAAGTAGGAAGGTGACCAAAAGTACGCCCTTCCAGTATTGGTGGGCCAGATCAGGTCTTGCGCTTCGTAATAGCCTGCGGGAAACCCCCTTTAAGCTGTTAACCATTGCCGATACCGAGTGTTGGGGCCCGTAGTGGATCCTGGCCAAAATCAGATTCCAGCAGCCTCCCCCACCGCCCACTCTGCTGGGTGGGTCGCTGATTGTGCTGGGCGGCATCATCATCACCTTTTGGCGGAATTGAGGGCGACGCCTTCCTTACTGCTGCGTCCATGAGTTGCCGACACTCATCTAAACTGTGTAAGGGTAGATTAGCTCCGAATCTTGAAGCGCACCGCGCACACCGCCGCCAATCGAGGAACGGCGGTCTTTCTCGACTATAATCAAATGAGGGGTCTTTTCCCTTCTAACGCACAATCGACCGATATTTCATATGAAGGATATTCATGCAGCAGAAATTGGATGAGCGTACGCGCTTGGATTCCGAGGAAACCGCCGAGTGGCTGGAAGCTTTTGAGCAGATCGTGGAAGAGGAAGGGCCGGAACACGGCGCGAGAATGCTGGTCTGCCTGTCGCAACACGCCAAGTTGCTCGGGGTCAAGCTTCCTGTCCGCCACAACACGCCCTACGTTAATACGATTCCGAAATCCGAGGAGGTTCCCTTCCCCGGCGACCGTACTCTGGAGCGCAGGATCAAGAGCCTGACTCGCTGGAACGCTCTGGCGATGGTCAGCCGGCAGAACCAGCTGGACCACGGCATCGGAGGCCACATCGCCAGCTATGCTTCAATCGCTACCCTGATCGAAGTCGCTTTCAACCATTTCCTTCATGCCAGCTATGGCGAGCAACCCGGCGACATCGTCTTCTTCCAGGGCCACTCCGCACCAGGCATCTATGCCCGCGCCTTCCTGGAAGGGCGCCTAACGGAAGAACACCTGTTGAACTTTCGCCATGAACTGCGCGACCACCCCGGGCTGTCGTCCTATCCGCATCCCTGGCTGATGCCAAACTTCTGGACCCATCCCTCGGTTTCAATGGGGCTTTCGCCCATCACGGCGATCTACACCGCACGTTTCATGCGCTACCTGGAGAATCGCAGTCTGATCCCGACCACCGGGCGCAAGATTTGGGCGTTTCTGGGCGATGGCGAAATGGACGAGCCCGAATCAATGGGCTCGATCAATCTGGCGGCGCGCGAAGAACTCGACAACCTGATCTTCGTCGTTAACTGCAACTTGCAGCGGCTTGACGGCCCGGTGCGCGGCAATGGCAGCATCATTCAGGAACTGGAAGCCGCTTTCGATGGCTACGGCTGGAATGTCATCAAAGTGCTTTGGGGTTCCAACTGGGACCCGCTGCTGGAACGCGACAAGAGCGGCAGGCTCGTCAAGTTGATGGGAGAATGCGTCGACGGCGAGTACCAGTCGTACAAGGCCAAGAGCGGCGCTTTCGTGCGCAGCGAGTTTTTCGGTAAGTATCCCGAAACCCTCCAACTCGTCGCCCACATGAGCGACGAAGAGATCTGGGGCTTGCGGCGCGGGGGCCACGATCCGGTGAAGGTTTATAACGCCTATCGGCGGGCAGTGGAACACACAGGCCGGCCTACGGTGATTCTCGCCAAGACCATCAAGGGCTACGGTGTGCCCGACATTCAATCGCGAAACCCAACCCATCAGCAGAAACAGCTGAATGAAGGCGCGGTCGAACTTTTCCGGGAGTACTTTGACATTCACCTACCGGACGACGTTGCCAGGGGACTGAAGTTCTATCGTCCGCCCGACGATAGTCCGGAGATGCAGTACTTGCACCAGCGACGGCAGGAATTAGGCGGATATATGCCGCAGCGGCGGCCGCATGTGAGCCGCATCTCCCTTCCGGAGAGCGAGTTCTTCAAGCCGTTCTTCGAGGGCTCCAAGGCACCGCATCCGTCGAGCACGATGGCCTTTGTCCGGCTGCTCACCATGCTGATGAAGCACCCGCAGATTGGCCAGCACATCGTACCGATTATTCCCGATGAGGCACGCACCTTTGGCATGGAGTCGCTGTTCCGCCAATTCGGCATCTACGCCGCCAAGGGGCAGCTTTACAAGCCGCACGACTCCGACATGTTCCTCTACTACAAGGAGCAGAAGGACGGCCAGATTCTGGAAGAAGGCATCACCGAGGCGGGCGCAACCGCTTCGTTCACCGCAGCGGGAACGGCCTACTCGAACTTCGGCGTGGAGATGATTCCCTTCTACACCTTCTACTCGATGTTCGGTTTCCAGCGGGTACAGGACCTGATCTGGGCCTTTGCCGACGCTCGCGGCAAAGGATTCCTGCTGGGGGCCACCGCCGGACGCACCACTCTGGCTGGCGAAGGATTGCAACACCAGGACGGCCATAGCCACGTGCTGGCCAGCACAGTCCCGACCTGCACGGCATACGATCCCGCCTTCGCCTACGAGATCGCCGTCGTCGTCGAGGATGGCATTCGTCGCATGTACCAGCTCGGCGAAGATCGGTTCTACTATGTGACCCTCTACAACGAGAACTATGAGATGCCGCCGATGCCGGAAGGCGTGCAGGAGGGAATTTTGAAAGGCATCTACCGCTTCCGCGCTGCAAGCAAGGGACCAGAGCAGGTGCAACTGTTCGGAAGCGGGCCCATTCTGAATGAGGCCGTGCGTGCGCAGGAAATTCTGGCGGAGCGGTACGGAGTGCCGGCCGCAGTTTGGAGTGTGACAAGCTACAGCGAATTGCGCCGCGAAGCTTTGGAAACGGAGCGCTGGAACCGCCTGCATCCCGATCAACCGGCGAAGCGGCCTTACCTGCAGACGGTCCTGGAAAACGTGCCGGGTCCAATCATTGCGGCTACCGATTACATGAAGATCGTTCCCGACCAGGTGGCGCCATGGCTGCCCGGCCGCATGCTGACCCTGGGTACGGATGGCTTCGGCCGCAGCGACAATCGCGAATACCTGCGGCGCTTCTTTGAAGTGAATGCCGAGTCCATCGTGTGCGCGGCGTTATCGCGTCTGGCTCGCGACGGTAAGTTCGACAGGAGAGCGGTTCTGAAAGCCTTCGCTGATTTAGGCGTGAATCCGCAGACACGGGATCCCGCGCTCTCCTAGATCTGGTAAAGAAACAGTTGCGGCCGGACGCCCGCTAGCTATTTATTGATGTCTTCTTTGGCCTCCAGCCGCCTCACCAGACCGTCCACGTAAGACTTTTGCTGATCGGGCGCGCTGGCCAGCGCGGTTTTCATCTCTTTTGCCGCATTTCCGAAATCGCCTTGCGCAGAGTAAATGCGGGCCATGCCTGTGTGTACAAACCATTCGCTGGGATACTTCTTGTAGTTCGAGCGGAAGATCGCGAACGCCTCCTCCTGCTTCTTCTGCCCTTGTAACTGCCGGGCATAGAGATGCAGTTGCAGCGGAGTTGCTCGGGTAAGCGCCTTATCGCGCGTACCCGTGGCATCTTCCTTGCGGCCGAGCGCATCGAGAATGCGGGCTTTAGTCAGCAGGTTCTCGAATCGTTCTTCGTTCTGGATGGACTTATCTTCGTACTGCAGCGCCTCCTCGAGGTGTGCGTTATTGTCGAGCAGGTAGTTCGCGGCATCATCCCATCCGTCCCACGAGTATTGAGCCAGACCTCTGAGCTGTTTGTGGAGATCCTCCGCGACTAGCTCCTTCGTGTTCACGCCCACTGTAAAAGGCACGGCGACCTTTTCCCAAGCCAGCGTGACCACGGTGGAGTCAGGCTTTATGCGGCCGAAGTCGTAGGTCAGAGCTTCATGCGGATCGGTTGGCTGCGGCTTCACGTTTACCCGCAGGGCATCTTCAGCCTGGCTGTAGGTAAAGCTTCCCCACGAAGTTGAATTCTTGGAAAAGATTACGGTCCATTCGGATTCTCCCGGAATCATGTGCAGGCCGTAGGTGCCTTTATCGAGCGGCTTGCCCTCGATGGTTACGGGATCGCTGAACGTGATGGTCGTGTTTTCGTTGGCTCCTGCGCGCCAAACCTGGCCGTAGGGGACAAGGCTGCCCCAGATCCTTCTGCCGTTCACCAGCGGGCGATGGTAGTTGATGGTGATGTCGGTAATCCCGACGCGCTGGCTAAGCAGCGCGTGCTGGCTGGACCGGGGAAGATCCAGAACAAAGGATTGCGCCGGACAGTAAGCGGCGGCAATCAGACCTAAAAGCGAAGCGAGGACGCGGCGTTTATTCATGGAAACCTCCTTGCAGGTTGGGTTGGAGCAGGGGCCATGTGCGCCAACCACTTGCAGGTTGGCGGCATGGCAGCTTAGACGTCACCCTGGAGAGCTGGTTAGCAGAGCAGGGGATCAACGACATTGTTCGCTGAGACCACTCGAAGCAAGAGGTTGGTCGGTCAGCGATACCGCAACCTTTGCCTGTTGAAGAAGTCCCGATGACCCAGCCGCGGCGGCTGAAGCCGCCGCCCCAGGTTTTGAAGAATTACGGCAGGTCTGAAAGACGTGCTCGGATACGAATCTCGCGTTTTTCGATAGCCTTAAGTGTCAGCAGCGTGCCTGACTCTCCGTTTAAGTTTAAGGCAATCGATGTTCTCGCCCAGAAAAGGTGGAACCTAGCACGGCCTAGCCACGTATCTACTGACGAGGCGGAATTGGCGGACCCTCGTCTGCCGCTCGACGAGGTTGCCTCAGCAACGAACCGCGGCACTCGGTATGCGAACATTCCTCGCCATCGTAAAGCAGTCCCTGAGTACCCTGTGGGCGCACAAGCTTCGCTCCTTCCTCACTATGTTCGGCATTGCCTGGGGTGTCGGTTCCCTGCTCCTGCTGGTGGGGCTCGGTGAGGGCTTCCGCAGCGGCCAGGACAAGCAACTCGCCAATCTCGGCCAGGACATCATGTTTGCCTTTCCGGGCCGGATTCCCGCGGTAGAGGGCAGCTTCCAGTCGGGACGTCCCTACAATTTTACTTACGATGACTACCTGGCCGTCCGCGATCAGGCTAAGTTCCTGCGGGCTATCTCGCCGGTCTTGAATCGCGAGGACATTCGAGCGGTCAGCGACTACGGCAGCACTAACGGGCAGGTTTTCGGGGTGGCGCCGGATTACGACAGGATCCGCACCGTGCCGGTCAGTCCCGGGCGCTGGTTCAATGACGAGGACAACTCCGAGCACCGCCGCGTGGCGGTGGTGGGCTGGGAGCTGCTTAAGAACACGTTTCCCGGGCGGCCTGCCGTGGGAAATTCCATCCTGTTGAATGGGATCAATTTTGCGGTGATCGGGGTCATCCAGAAGATCGGCAAAGAGGGAAACAACGGGACCAATGGCCGAATTTTCGTGCCTATCGAGACCATGCGCATGCTGTTTCCGCTTAAAGCGCAGAATACGGAAAATGCGATCTCATTCATCAACTACCGTCCGCTGACCAAGGAACAACACCTTGTGGCCAAACGCGAGATGCACGGGATCATTGGCCGCCGTCATGGCTTTGACCCGAAGACCGAGGATGCCTTCCAGGACTGGGACACGATTGAGGAATCGATTCGCGTGGGAAGAATTTTTGACGCGATGGACTGGTTCCTGGGCGTGGTCGGCATCGTGACGTTGGCCCTCGGCGCTATCGGGATCATCAACATCATGCTGGTCTCGGTCACCGAGCGAACCAAGGAGATCGGCCTTCGCAAAGCGCTGGGTGCGACTTACCGCAACATTCTGACTCAGTTCTTCGTCGAGGGCGCGTTCCTGACCGCATTCAGTGGCGGCATTGGTCTCGCGATCTCGATTGCGTTTGTGACCCTGCTCGCACAACTGCCGGCCCCTGAAGGCTTCGACACGCCACGGATTGTCCCTTCTTCGGCCGTAGCCGCAATTTTGTCACTAGCCAGTGCCGGCATTATTGCGGGCCTCTACCCAGCTCGCAAGGCGGCGCTGCTGCCTCCGGTGGAAGCGCTGCGGCAGGAATAAGAATGTTTACGGACCTCGGCAAACAAGCGCACCAGGCGCTGCGCTACAACAAGCGCCGCTCGCTGCTCACCATGTTGGGCATGGCCTGGGGGATTGCCACGGTCGTGCTTCTGCTGGCTTACGGGACCGGTTTTCAGAACGCACTGATGGTCGCCTTCAAGACATTCGGAGGCAATCTGGTGGCAATTTTCCCGGGTCGAACTTCTCTGCAGGCAGGCGGTAGCAAGGCTGGCACACAAATTCGCCTCACTCGTGAGGATCTGGATTTCCTGCACGCAGAAGTTCCCATGATCAAGCGAATGTCGCCCGAGGTGAACAAGCAGAGCCTAGTGGCCTATGGGACGCGCAGCAGCAACTACAACATCCGGGGAACCTACTCCTGTTACCGGCAGATCCGTCACGTCGAAATCGGTGAAGGCAGTTTCTTTGGTGACCAGGAAGACTTCACGCACAGCCGTGTAGCTGTGCTGGGTGCAGAGGTAAAGAAGAAATTGTTTTCCGGGCAGAACGCGCTGGGGGAGACGGTGCGCATCGAGGGCATTTCCTACCAAGTGATCGGCGTCATCAAGCACATGCTCTCCAACGGTGACGACAACATGAACGCCATGGTCTACCTGCCCTACAGCGCCATGAGCGACATTAAGAACACCTATTACCTTGACGCCATCGCCCTCGACTACGAAGGTGCCCACAGCAAGGTGGCCAAGGCTGTGCGAGATTCGCTGGCCTTCCATCACAGTTTCAATCCGAAAGACGAACGGGCCGTATTTGTATTTGACGCGGTCAAGGATCTGGCCGATTTGGACGCGATCACGATCGGAATCAAGATCCTGCTGGGCTTCATCGGCATGCTCACGCTTGGCATCGGGGGCGTCGGGCTGATGAATATCATGCTGGTTTCGGTGACGCAGCGGACGCGCGAGATCGGAGTCGAGAAGGCTCTCGGCGCGCGCCGATGGCAGATCCTGTTCCAGTTCCTGGCCGAGGCCCTGGTCATCACTTTTATCGGCGGACTTGCGGGCGTAGTTCTGGCCTACATCGTTTCCTGGTCGGTGGGATCGCTGACGTTGTGGAGCGCGTTTATCGAGAATGCAGACGAAGGAGACATTCACCTGGCCATCAATGTGGGCACACTGCTGACTTCGACTGCCATTCTGAGCTTCGTGGGAATCGTCAGCGGCATGTTACCTGCCATCAAGGCCGCCCGCTTGGACCCGATCGAAGCGCTGAGATACGAATAGCGGCCGGGTCGCTAATCGCTAATAATGGCAGCGCACCTGGGGGAGAGTCGACGCTGTCGCCGCTCACGCGGTAAACCCAGCGATGTTCTTCTGTGATTCTTCTCGACCAGCACCTAGCCAGTATCCACCAGTTCCACCACGCGCCAAGCGGTATTTCGATCAGGATCAACCCCGAAGCGTAAGTCTTTGCGGAATTCAGGGTGGAATATCGCGTCGCGGCTCGGGCCAAGACCCATCTCTCCACGCAGTTGGCTAACCGGTGTGCGCTTGAGTGTACCGCGCGCAGCGCGTCCGAGTGCGGTGAGAAGTCGCTGTGCCTTCCTGGGAGAGCGCAGGAGGTGAGCGGTTTCCAGTAACCCGGCACGTTCATCGGCCGGAATCATAGCTACATCCGGAGGCACAGTAACGATTTCCTTATCCTCGGCAACCCGATCTCCGACATGGGCCAGGTTTACAACCGCTCATTTACCGAGAAGCGCCGTAAAGCCCCGCCCTTTAGGGCTGGGGATATAAGGCGTGATTTTGCCTTGTCTTAGATTGCTTCATTAGGTACAAGAATCAGTATGGCCCTGGAAGGGTACAAATCAAACCACAACGTGGTCTATTCAAGCAAGTACCATTGTGTGTGGACGCCTAAGTATCGGCGAGCTGTGCGGGTCGGACCCAGCGCTAAACGATGCGCAGGTGCTTAGACAAGTGGCAAACAAATATCGTGCCGAAATCATGGCTTTGGAAATCATGCCCGACCACGTACACGTGCTGGTAGAAGTAGACCCGCAGTTGGGTATCCGTCGGTTGGTTAAGCACCTCAAGGGCGTTTCCTCGCACAGCTTGCGGCAGGAATTTCGCACCCTGAAATCACGGTTGCCGACGCTGTGGACGAACAGCTGTTTCGTGTCCACCGTCGGAGGGGCGCCGCTGGCGGTCATCCAACAATATGTCGAAAAGCAGAAGAACGTATAAATATCGGCTGTGGCCAAACCGCAAACAGCGGGAAGTCCTGTTTTCGACGCTGGAAGTGTGCCGCCAGTTGTACAACGATGCTCTCAAAGAGCGGCGCGAGGCTTGGAAGTTGTGCCGC
>Ga0209577_10000244_pt1 | contig 55685 bp, 68 predicted proteins | sample GraSoiAngelo_109_FD_185874 | JGI IMG/M metagenome (GOLD analysis project Ga0209577, IMG submission 185874) | Grasslands soil microbial communities from the Angelo Coastal Reserve, California, USA - 14_0903_12_20cm (SPAdes) (version 2) | ecosystem: Environmental > Terrestrial > Soil > Grasslands... | reverse complement strand
AGCTCCAGGGCTCCTCGGCCGTCGCCGTCCTCCTGCTCGACCTCGATCGCTTCAAGGAGGTCAACGACACGCTCGGCCACCACAACGGCGACCTCCTCCTCCAGCAGGTCGGGGGCCGGCTGCGGACCGCCCTCAGGCACGGCGACGTGATCGCCAGGCTGGGAGGGGACGAGTTCGCCATCCTTCTGGGTGACGTGGAAGGCGAGGAGGCCGCCGTCCACGTCGCCAACGGCATCGTGGCCCTCTTCGAGCGCCCCTTCCCGATCGGTGACGTGTCCGTCGACGTGGGTGTGAGCATCGGAATCGCGGTCGCACCCTTCCACGGCGACCAGGCCGGACCCCTCGTCCAGCGAGCCGACGTGGCCATGTACACGGCCAAGGCCGACCAGTCCGGCGTCGAGCTCTACAACCCGGAGAGGGACAGCTACAGCGCCGAGCGACTGGCCCTGGTCGGCGAGTTGCGCCAGGCGATCACCAACGGCGACCTCGAGGTCTACTTCCAGCCCCAGATCGACATGCGGACGGGGAACGCCTTCGGCGCCGAAGCCCTGGTGCGCTGGCGTCACCCGACTCGAGGGCTGATCCCTCCGGACGACTTCATCTCCATCGCCGAGCACACGGGCCTGATCCGTCCCCTCACCGAGCTGGTGCTCGAGAAGTCGCTGGAGTGCTCTCGGACGTGGAGGGACATGGGCCGACCCCTCCGGGTCTCGGTCAACATCTCCGCCCGCAGCCTGCTCCAGCCCACGCTGGCCGACGACGTGTACGCCCTGCTCCGTCACCACGGCGTCCCCGCCGGCGACGTGTGCCTGGAGGTCACCGAGACGTCGGTGATGGCCGACCCCCGCCGCACGATCGGCACCCTCGAGCGGCTCAGGGCCCTGGGCCTCACCGTCGCCATCGACGACTTCGGCACCGGGCACTCCGCTCTGGCCTACATCCGCCGGCTGCCGGTCGGGGAGATCAAGATCGACAAGTCCTTCGTCATGTCGATGGCGAGTGACGCCAGCTCGGAGGCGATCGTGCGCACGATCGTCGACCTGGCCTGCAACCTGGAGCTGGTCGTGGTCGCCGAGGGCGTCGAGACGGAAGAGGTGAGGGACACGCTGCTGGCCCTGGGGTGCCCGGTGGCCCAGGGCTACCTGTACAGCCGCCCGCTCCCCCAGGACCAGATGATGCGATGGCTGTCGGAGCAGCCCGAGGCGGACGGCGGCGGGGTCCTGGTCGCCCTCGCCGAGAGGGCCGGCTGAGCGTCTAGGCGGCCTGCCGCTCGGCCTGCTGTTCGATCCGCTGGTGGGCCAGGCGGGTGAAGGCCATGGGGATGGGGAAGCCGTCGGGCCCGTCCGAGACGACCTCGACCCGGACGGCGTCGGCCGCCGTCGTCTCCCTCCCCGCGGCGTCCACGAAGAAGACCTCGGCCTGCTCTGTGGGAGCCGGCGCGCCGTCCTCTTCCCCCGCGCCTGCGGCCGGCGACAGGACCGCCCCCAGCAACGGGAGGCGCAGGGCGCGGGCGGAGCGGTGGAGGAGCCAGCGCAGGGTCTTGTCGGGCAGCTCGAACGCCGTGGGCATGGTGGGGTCTCCGGTTCTCGTCAGCATGAGGTCGTCCACACCGGGATGGATACCTGGGGGCGATCCGAGAATGCTTTGAGATTGCTTAGATTTGCTGAAGGGCGTCAGGCCCCGGGCCTGGGCTCGCGCCACATGAGCCAGACCCTGGGCCCCTGGCCGGGCAGGTCGAGCTCCTCAGTCACCTCGAAGCCGTGGCGCCGGTACAGGGGGACGTTTCGCTCCTTGGAGGACTCCAGGTAGGCGGGCACCCCTTCCCGGTCGCAGATCTCGAGCACGGGCCGCATGAGGGCGGAGCCGATGCCCTTGCCCTGGCGTGCGGGCTCGGTGCCCAGCACGGCCAGGTAGTAGTGGGGCGCCTTGGGGTGGCGCTTCTCGATGAAGTTGAAGGCCCGGAAGCCGGCGGGGATGCGGCGCCCGAAGATGGAGACGAGCTGGGGCAGGACCCTGGCCTGGTCGCCCACGCTCACCAGCCACTTGCCCGGGGGAGCCCAGATGGCCCCGCCCTCGAGGTCGGCGGTCGTGTAGCACTGGTCGTGCTTGAGGACGAAGCGCTCCATCTGGAGCTGGAACCAGCGGGCCGCCTTCCGGGCCCGGCGGGACTGGTCGGGCAGCAGCCAGCTCATGACGGGGTCGTCCTGGAAGGCCCGGCCCAGGGTCGCGGCCAGCCCGGGCACGTCCCCCGCCGTCGCCTTGCGCACCTCGACCATGGGAGCTCCTCCGCTCAGCGCTCCTCCATGGGGCTCATGAGGCCGACCTGGTAGCCGTCGGGGTCGAGCACCACGGCGTAGCGCGGGCCCCAGAAGGCGTCGAAGGGCCGCAGGTGGCTCTTGTAGCCGGCGGCGACGAGGTCGTCGTGCACCTCGTCCACGGCTTCTCGGGTGGGCACGGAGAACATGAGGGCGACGGGGACGGTGGTGGCCCGGCCCGCGCCGTCGGGCCACCCCGGGTCGAAGCGGCGGGTCAGCTCGAGCGAGTCGATCTCCAGGCTGAACCCGTTCCCCATGGGCACCTCGAGGTGCTGACCCACCCCGTCCTCGGAGTAGATGGAGTCCTGCGGGATGTCGAGCCCCAGGCGCCGGTAGAAGGCCGTGCTCGCGGCCATGTCCTTGACCACCAACCCCACGCCGGTCAGCGGGTACTTGTGCTCGGCCATCGGGATCAGTCTCGCGCCCGGGGCTCGTTCCTGCTCGGGAGTCGAGGCCTCTACGGGTCCCGTGTCAACGCTGTCACCGCCCTTCCGTGCCATTGGCGGCCGTGGGGCGGGGGCGTACGGTCGCCCTCACAGGACCAAGGGGGGCACATGGCCAACTCGGACACTCATCGGGAGCTGCACGATCTCTTCAACGGCCGCGACTTCGACGCCATCGCCAAGCGAGTCACCGACGAGTTCCACTACACCGACCGGGCTCGCGGCGTCAGCCTCATGGGGGGAGACGCCTTCAAGGCCTGGCTGGGCGAGTGGACGGGGGTCATGTCGAATGCCAGGGTCACCGACGCCCGCTACCTCGACGCCGACAACACCTCCGTGGCCATGTTCACGGGCCGGGGCACCCAGGACGGGCCCCTCGGTCCCATCCCCGCCAGCGGCAACGAGATCGCCTTCGCCCTCTGCGAGGTCCTCACCTACGACGACGAGGGCGACATCACCGGCGGGGAGATCTACTACGACCAGGCCAGCATCGCGGCCCAGACGGCCGTGGTCGACCCCGTCCTGGTCGCCCCCAAGATCTACAAGGTCGTGGCCGAGACCGACCGGGTGCGCGTCCTGGAGGCCCGGGGCCGCCCGGGCGACAAGACGGCCATGCACTCCCACCCGGCCTCGGTGGCGGTGGCCCTCGCCGACTGCAAGCTCCGCTTCACCGCGCCGGGCGAGGAGCCGGCCGAGGTGGCCCTGTCGGCCGGCGAGGTCATGTGCCTCCCCGCCGTGCACCACGCCACCGAGATCGCGGGCAACAGCAAGGCCCGGGTGGTGATCGTCGAGCTCAAGTAGTCCCACCGCGGGACAAGCTCGAACCGGCCACTGCCACTCCCTGAGCCGCCCATCCGCTTGCGACCAAGGCGAACACATCGCTGACGAGTTCCGCGAGACGTCAGGGGCTCACCAGATCGTCACGGGTCGGGGGTGGCGGTGGCGGCGCAGCCGCCGATCCTTGGTGACAAGGGGCCACCCTTGCTCCACGGCGGTGGCGTAGATGATGCGGTCGGCTTTATCGCCAGGGAAGGTTGAGGGTAGGGCCACGGCGGTCGAGGCGATGGCAGGGGTCGTGCCAACGCTGCGGACCTGGGCTGCGAGCTGCTCCAACCACGAGCGGATGGGAACGGTCACGAGGATTCGCTCGTGGTCGGCGAGCCAGGCCAGCTCGAACCAGGAGATCGATGCGACCGCGACCTCGTCGGCCGCCTCGAGCGCCTGCGTTGCCGTCTGGCTGAGCCGATCGGGCTCGGCGGACCACCACTGGATGACATGCGAGTCGAGCAGGACCGACGTCACGACAGCTCCCAAGACGCTCCGGTGGTGAAGAGCTCGTCATCGCCGGCTGCGCTCATGGCGACTCCGGCCAATCGGCCCTTCAGGGCGTGCGGGCCGGTCGCTGGAACGAGCCGGGCGACAACACGTCCGTGCTTGGTGATCTCCACCTCTTCCCCAGCTGCGACCTCGTCGAGCACCGCCAGGATCTTTGCCTTTGCTTCTGTGGCGGTCATCTTTCGGGTCATATGGTCATTATAACGGTCAGACGGCCCTGGCTCGCCGAGCACTCCCTAGCCGAACCACCGCCTCGGGTGTTCCAAGCCCCTCTTCGACAGCATCGTGAAAACGAACTAACGCTCGCGACGATTTGCAAACGACAGTCGTCGAGGTGAGGGCCGCCGCCAGTGCCGCCGTGGCGCTGCCAACCGCGACTCGTCATTCCTTGACCACCACCCGGACCCGGCTGAGGTTCAGCGACCGGGCGAACGGGGTGCTGGGATTGCCCTCACGTTGGGAGGCGCCGCGTAGGGCCGGGAAGTAGGTGCCCGGCTCGGAGAACGCGTGCGTGGCGGTCACGTGCACGGTCTCCGAGGTCGGATCACCGAGCTCGGCGCGGTCCGGATACGTGCCCGCGCCCTCGAAGTCCCACTTCGCCGACACCACCTTGCCCGGGGCGGGCGGCACCTCGATCTGAGCGGTGAAGGTGACGGCTTCGCCCACCCCGACGTCGGCGCGCTCGCCGCCGTTCACCTCGAGATGGACCACGGGTTGGACGCCTTTGCGTTCTGGAGCCGACGCCGGCACGTGCACCTGGCCGTCCTGCACCCGGTATTCGCTGGTGGGCGGCGGGACGATGCCTTGCTCGACCCATGCGCTCAGCTCGCGTAGCGCGTACTGCACCGTGCCCGAGTAGGCGACGGCGTGGGTCTGTTGCGTCTCAGTCGTCGGGTCGGTGTGGTTCGCGTTGTCGACGTACCACAGCCGGTACTTGTCGTCGATCTGTGGCCCCTCGACGGCTGCGACTTTCTTTCTGTACCAGTCGGCCTGCCACGGCAGAGCGTCCCCATCGAGCAGGCACTCCACCACGATCATCTTCCCGTTGAAGCGACCGGTGGGGATCTGACCGGTGGAGCCCAGGGTGCCTGCCGCGCCGATGTCCACACCTCGCTGGGGGTACTTCGGCGTGCCGTCGGGGTTCCGGAAGTAGTCGTAGACGTCGGGGTAGTCGAAGTCGGGATTGGCCGGCGGGAATTGATGACGGTGGTAGGTCTGCAACGCCAGGAACCTCGAGTTGTCGATCCGGACCTCGTCGCCGGCCTCGATGCTGTCGAGGACAGTGGGATCGGCCGTGATGTCAATCGTGTCGTCGACCGCTTCGAACACGAGGCCGACTTGACCCCTGCCGTCCGAGGCAACGCGGCCAAGCGAGGCGGTCTTGCCCGCGGCCGCTCCGCTGGTGATGATCACGTCGGCAGCCGTGAGATCACCCGCGGGGACGCTCGACAGCTTGAGTTGCTTCCGGCGGCCGGGAATCACAGCGACAACGGTCGCCTCGTGTTGGATGCGCGCCGAGCGGACCGACGACGTCGGGTCGGTGCCGAGGTAGCCCGGCTTGCTCCAGAAGTCGTCGAGATAGGTCGGGTCCAACACGGGCACATAGTTGGCGACCAGCACGAGCGGCCCTCCGCCCTGTGGGACGAAGTTGAACCACGCCCGGGGCGGGAACCCCGTCCGGGTGGCCTCTTCCAGGGCGGCGCGCTCCTCGTCGTTCAGTCCGGCATAGGGGTCACCGCTTCCGCCCGGCTCGATGGCGTCGATGATCGACGGCCACTTGTCCTTCAGCACCCGGAGGGCGTTGACGCGCACGGTGAAGCAATTGGGGATGGACTGCGGCGAGCCCATGACGTAGGGCACGAACCCGTCCCACACGCCGGTCGTCATCTCCGCACTGGTGACCGTTTGGTAGGCGCCGCCGCTCCCGCCGTAGAGATAGCCGTAGGTGCGGTGCGGGCCGTAGATCTCGGCCGCCACCACGCGAGAGAACTTGGCGGCGGCGGCGTTGACCCGGTAGCCGCGAATCGTCGTGTCGAACGGGCCTTGGGCCGACTGCTCCGCGGTACGGGGGTTGTCCCGGCCGCCCATGTTCGTCTGCACCGAATAGCCGCCACTGGCAAGGGCGAAGGCGATGTTGCGCGGCGTGGCCTCCTCGCCGGCGAGCAGCTGATGGGTCGCCTGGAAGAACCGTCCTTGGTACTCCTCCTCCGGCGGGAAGCAGAACGAGAACTTGGCGTCGGTGCCCGTGAAGCCACCGTGGATGTACAGGTGGCGGGCCTTGACGGGCGCGGCGCCGCCGCGCTGCGTCGTGACGCCGCCGGGGAACACCGGTGCGTCTGCCGGCTCATCGCGCCACTCCCGGACATCTATGTGCGGCTGATTGAAGCGGGGGTCCTCGGAATCGGCTGTCACGAACAGGGCGCCACGTTCGTCGGTCTTCGAGTCGGTCATCATCACCACCTCAGGTTGCGGCGACCCTACAGGGCGACCATCGAAGTGGTGGACTTCGGTCCACCACCGCCGGGCCGACGAGCCGGGGGCGACACCTGGATGACGACGGGCCGAGACCTCGCAGGAGTCCCGCCTCTCGATCGGCGACTGGAGGTCGAGCGGAACGCGGGCAACCGCAGCACGGGCACCTCACGACAGGACGGTCCTCCGGTGCAGGCCCCGGCGGTACGCTCCGCCCAGGTCGACCGGAGGTGGGACCATGGAGATAGTCCAGGAAGTCTGCGAGCGCGGCGTCATCGAGCGGCGGGTCGGGCTCAAGGTGGAGGGCGGGGAGGTCGTGCCCGGCATCGTCTGGCTGCCAGAGGCCGCCACTGGGCCCCGACCGACGGTGATCCTCGGTCACGGAGGTGTGGTCCACAAGCGCGCTCCTGAGGTGCTCGGGCTCGCCCGGCGCCTCGTCCGCCACCAGGGCTACGCGGCCGTCGCCCTCGACGCCCCCGAGCACGGCGAGCGCATCACCGACAAGGAAGCGGCCCGGGCCAGGCGCCGTTCCGTCCAGGCCCGGATCGGCCAGGGGCCCGGCGCCGGCCTGCCCGTGGTGACGGACGCCAACCAGGCGGCGGGATTCGCGGGCCGGATGAACGCCCACGTCGGAGAGCTGACCGCCTTGGTCGACGACCTAGTCTCGACCGGGTTCATCGACGACCGGCTGGGCTACTGGGGCATGTCGATGGGCACCGGGATCGGTCTCCGATTCGTGGCCTCCGAGCCCCGGGTCAAGGCCGCCGTGCTCGGTCTGGCCGGGCTGGGTGCCGGCATGGGCGGGGCCGAGTTCGAGGCGGCGGCCCGCTCTCTACGCGTGCCCATCCTGTTCCTCTTCCAGTGGGACGACGAGTTGATCGCCCGCGACGCAGGTCTCGCTCTCTTCGACGCCATCGGCTCGACCGACAAGACCCTCCACGTCAACCCAGGGGGTCATGTCGAGGTGCCGGTCTTCGAGAACGACTCCGCCGAGTCGTTCTTCGTCCGGCATCTCGGTGCCGGCGGGTAGCCCTGACAGGGTCGGGACCGAACCGAGCGTCACCTCCGTCGGCACCAGACCATCCGCTATCAGCCAACAGACCGCTCACGCCCTCGTTCGCCGCGCCCCCGGTGTTCGCACAACGACACCTTCGGTCGCAGGCCATCCGGGGCTCGAACACCGGCGGGCGATGCCCCGGCGCTGATACACCCTCTCGTTACCGTGTGAGGCGTGAGCGTCGTCACCGCCGCGGCCCTGCTGGCCGGCCTCCTCGTCGGGATCGCCGTCTGCTACCGGCTGCTCGGGAGGCGGGTGCCCGCCTGGGCCGAAGCCCGGCTGAGGGCTTGGAGGCAGGCGGAGGAGGCCGGGATCCGGGAGGAGACGGCCAGGCGCAGCGAGGCCGTGCTCCGGGGGCGGATCACCGAGCAGCTCGCTCCCCTCCTCGCCACCTTCGCCTTCGAACCGGCCGACGCCCGCTTCCTCGGCACCCCGGTGGACTTCGTCGTCTTCGACGGGCTCACCGAGGTCGACTCGGGCCGGGCCCGCGCCCTGCGCTCCATCACCTTCGTGGACGTCAAGACGGGGACGGCCGGCCTGTCCACCATCCAGCGCCGCATCCGGGACTGCCTGGCCGAGCGCCGGGTCGCCTGCCTGGTGATCGAGTCCGGGCCATGAGGACCCTGGCCTCGCTGGCCGTCGTTGTGGGGGCGGGCTTCCTCGTCGGGCTGGCCCTCACCTACTGGATGCTGCGCCGTTCCGCTCTGGCCCGGGCCCAGGCCGGATTCGAGACCTGGCGAGCCGTCGACCTGCGCCGAGTCCGACGGGAGACGCTGGACCTGGGGAGGGCCCTGGTCAAGGCCAGGGTGGGCGACGCCCTGGCGGGTGACACCCCGGCCCTGCCCTTCGTCGCGGCCGACGCCCGCTTCCTGGGCCATCCCGTCCACTACGTGGTCTTCGACGGCCACACCGAGGTGAAGGACCGCAGCGCGGCCTCGCTGCGGGAGGTCGTGTTCGTGAGCCTGGTGCCCCGGAGCTGCTCGCCGTCGCCCTTCATCGAGCTGGTCCGGGAGTGCGTGGCGGCCGGGCGGGTGGAGTGGATGACGCTGAGCTTGCCCAGCGCGGCCCCGGCCTCAGGCGCGGGTCAGTGACGCGTAGGCCGCCAGCACGATCCGGGCTCCCCGCATGTCGCCCAGCGTGCCCTCGCCCATGCAGTTCATCATGTAGGCGACCACCATGCGGGCGTCGAGGTCGACGACCACGAGGGAGCCCCCCCATCCTCCCCAGAAGCAGGCCCTGGGGTTGGGGCTGACGGGGAGCTCGGCCGAGGTGAGGCCGTAGCCCATCCCCACACGCAAGGGCACGCCCAGCACCAGGTCGGTGCCGTGGGCCTGCTCGCTGAAGACGGCGTCGCAGCCCGCGGCCGACAGCAGGCGGGCGCCGCCGGCCTCGCCGCCGCAGGCCAGAACGGCCTGGATTGCGGCGACGGAGCGGGCGTTGCCGTGGCCGTTGGCCGCGGGTATCTCGGCCCGGCGCCAGGCCTCCTCCCAGGCCACCTCTCCTCTCAGCCGGGGATTGGTGAGGGTCCGCCCGGCGAGGCTGGCGGGGTCGGGGTCGACGGTCAGGGCCGGGGGCGGGATCACGGGGGCCACCCGGCTGTAGTGCTCGGGAGCCAGGCCGATATGGAAGTCGGCCCCCAGCGGGCCCGCCACCTCCTTGGCGAAGAACGTGCCCAGGGTCTGGCCCGTGATCCGGCGCACGACCTCGCCCACCAGGTAGCCCTGGGTGACGGCGTGGTAGCCCGAGACCATGCCCGGCTCCCACCAGGGGGCCTGGCGGGCCAGGAGCGAAGTCGCCTTGTCCCAGTCGTAGAGGTCCTCCTCCTCCATGGGCTCGGTCCAGCCCGACAGACCGGCGGTGTGACCCATGAGGTGGCGGACCAGGACGCCCTGCTTGTTGGCGGCGGCGAACTCCGGCCAATAGCGGGCCACGGGCGCCTGGAAGTCGAGCTCGCCCTCGTCGGACAGGATCAGGGCGCACAATGCGGTCATGGTCTTGGTCGTCGACCAGACGTTGGTGATGGTGTCGCGCGCCCAGGGCCGGGTCCGGTCCTGGTCGGTGTGGCCGCCCCAGATGTCCACCACGGGCTCCCCGTCGAGGAGGACGGCCACGGACGCGCCCACGTCCAGACCCTGGTCCAGGTTGGAGGCCAGGGTTTCCCGCACCGACCCGAAGCGCTCGTCACACGCTCCGCTGATCTCAGCCATGGCTCCTGGCCCTCCTGTTCGGTTGCGCCTCACGGACCTTAGCGACGCGCTCCCGGCGGGGCATGATGCGTGGTCACGCGCGCAAGCGCGCACCGAGCCGGCACTGGAGGTGCGGTGGGCAGCATCCTCAACCCCGCGTTCATCGACCCGGCGCTGGACTGCCGGGCGGCCACCTTCGAGAACCCCACCGGCCAGCGGGGCGCGGGAGGCAAGGCCCACGGCGGGCGCAAGGGATCGCCGAGCCGGGTGCTGGGCGCGGGCGAGCGGGTCACGCTGGCCGACATCGACGGTCCCGGCACCATCCGCCACCTGTGGATGACCTTCCCGCCGGCGCCGCCCGAGGTCATGCGGGCGCTGTACCTGGAGGTCTTCTACCAGGACGCCGGGGAACCCAGCGTCTCCGTCCCCTGCCTCGACTTTTTCGGCCTCGCCCACGGGCGCCCTGTCCCCTATCACTCCGCCCTGGCCTCGGCCCAGGAGGGCAGAGGATTCAACTCCTATGCGCCCATGCCCTTCGCCGGCCACGCCCGCGTCGACGTGGTGAACTCCTCCGCCCGGCCCGTCAACCTCTACTACCAGGTCGACTACACCCTGGAGCGGGAGCTGGAGGTGGGCGCCGGCTATCTCCACGCCACCTTCCGGCGGGAGAACCCCACCGAGCAGAGGCGGGACTTCGTGATCGCCGACGGGTTGCGGGGCCCGGGCCGCTTCCTGGGCTGCGCCGTAGGTGTGCGGGTCATCGACCCCGCCACCTGGTACGGCGAGGGCGAGGTCAAGATCTACCGCGACGGCGACCGCGACCTGCCCACCATCTGCGGCACCGGCCTGGAGGACTACGTGGGCAGCGCATGGGGCCTGGGCCCCCACGCCGCCCTCTACGCCGGCGCCCCTCTGGTGGTGGGCCCGGGGGCCGGCAAGGTGGACTTCGCCGGCTTCTACCGCTGGCATGTCCCCGACCCGGTGATGTTCGCCTCCGAGCTGCGGGTCACCATCCAGCAGATCGGAGCCATGTTCTTCCGCCCCGGCCAGGAGGCCGAGATGGAGGCCTACGCGCTCACCAACCCCGTGGCCGGGGCCGGTTGGGCCCGCAACCCCAACCCCGCCCTGCTGGCCTGGGGCATCACCGAGCGGGTGGACGACTACTGCGCCACCGCATTCGTCTACTGCCGAGAGCCCCAGCCCGTCCCCCGCCTCGACATCGATGCGGCCTTGGCCGACATCGGGCGCCGGCCCTACGAGGAGGCCAGCCCGCTCGAGGTCCTGGCCGGCTTCACCTAAAGAGCCTGAAGCCACGATGTTGCCGCCTGGGTGGCGCGAATTGCGGCCGGCGTCGCGGGGCCGCATCCTGGCGTCGGGACATCGTGACCGACCACCACACCCCCGACATGAGCACCCTCTTCACCCAGGAGTACTGGGACGAGCGCTACCGAGGTGCCGACCGGATCTGGAGCGGGGAGCCCAACCGCCGCCTCGTCGAGCAGGTCGGTGACCTAACCCCGGGGACGGCGCTGGACGTCGGCAGCGGCGAAGGCGCCGACGCCATCTGGCTTGCCGCTCGAGGCTGGGACGTCACCGCCATCGACGTGTCCAGTGTGGGCCTGGCCCGAGCGGCTGGCCACGCCGCCGACGCGGGAGCGGGGGTGGCCGATCGCATCACCTGGCAGCAGGCAGACGTCCTGTCCTGGCAGCCGTCACCCGGACAGTTCGACCTGGTCTCTTCCCAGTTCATGCAGCTGCCCCGTCTCTATCTCGTCCCGCTGAACCACCACCTGGCCGCCGCGGTCCGCCCGGGCGGAAGCCTGCTCATCGTGGGCCACCACCCATCGGACATGAACACCTCCGTGAGACGACCCCACAACCCCGACATGTTCTTTACCGCGGAGGAGATCGCAGCGTCGCTCGAGCCAGCTGACTGGCACGTCGCCATCGCCTCCGCCCCGGAGCGCCAGGTCCCGGACCCGGATGGGCAGCTGGTCACGATCCACGACGCGGTCCTGCACGCCGTCCGTCGTCACTGACGGCTACGTCGGTGCTGTATAGTCGTGCTGTATGTCGCCGACACGGACCCAGGTCTACCTGACAGAGGAACAGCGAGAGCGGATCGACGAGGTCGCCCGGGCCGATGGAGTCACCATGGCCGAGGTCATACGTCGAGCGCTGGACTTGTACCTCAGCACGGAGGGCAATGCGTCCTCCGCCCTCACGGCGACGTTCGGGGCCGATCCCGATGCCATGGCGCCCGACCGGCGCGAGTGGGATCGTGGCTGACGTTCTCGTGGACACCGATGTCTTCGTTGATCACCTGCGCGGCGCCGCACACCTTGCGCCCGGGCGGCACCGGCTCCATTACTCGGTAATCACTCGAGCCGAGCTCTTCGCCGGGAGCTCGGCGACCGATGTGGTGTCTCGCCTCCTGTCTCCGTTCCGCGAGATTCCCGTCGACCGAGCCATCGCCGAGCAGGCGGGCCGCGTCAAGAGCGAGACCGGCATCCCCATGCCTGACGCGCTGATCGCCGCCACTGCCCTCCAGCACCGCCTCGGGGTCGCCACTCGCAACACCCGTCACTTCCAGGTGGTCAGAGGTCTGCGCCTTCGGGCCCTCAGCTGAGATGTCGAGCCGCCGGGCTCGCGCCGTCCGCTTCTAATCGGCGAAGACGTCTCTGCTGAGCTGGATGAAGAAGGTGTGGTCGTGGCCCTTGTTCTGGTCCTCGGCGTTGTACTTGGCGCTCGTGGGGGAGCCGTCGGGCACGTGTTCTTCGGAGTAGATCGCACCTACGGGACACACGTCGGGCTGGTAGCAGGCGGTGCAGGACGTGCATTCATCCAGGTTGACGTAGAGGATGCTGTCGCCGAAGACCGCTATCGCATCAGGACTTGGAGCATGGGTGTTCTCGGTGACGCCGCTGCCCGCCTCGGCTTCGGAGAACAGCAAGTTCTTCGCCGGGTCGAACTCGTAGATGCACTGCACCGGGCAGACGTCGACGCAGGCTCGATCCTTCACGTCGATGCAGGCTTCTGTGATGATGGCGAGGCCGGCCATGTCCGCTCCTCCGTCCGATAGGTTCGAACTACTTCACCTCTGCTCGGGACTGACGGTACTCCCCGACTTCTCAACCCGTGGGCGGTGACGACGGCTGCCGTAGGCGATGTCTGCAGGCGATGTCCGCAGGCGATGTCTTCAGGCGCGGCCGGGGTATGCGGTCAGTGCCCGCCGGCCTTCCTAGCCACCTGCTCTAGCTGGTTGCGGTAGCTCTCCCACCACGCCTGGTCACCGGGCGCCATGTTGGGGTTGCCGTCACGCAGCCCAACGGCGCCGTCGATCAACTCCCGGACGATGTCGGCGTGCCCGGAGTGCCTGTTGGTCTCGGCGATCATGTGCACCAGGATCCTGTGCAGAGTCACCTCTCGCCGGTTCTCCGGCCACCAGGGCACGTGGCCCACGGCGTCCAGGTCCAGTGACGCGATCGTGGCGTCCGAGTGCGTCCACACCCGGTGGTACAGGCCGACGATCTCCTCGCGCGACTCGCCGGCGGTGGCCCACATGTCGGCGTTGGGTTCGGCGTCGTGATCCAGCCACCGCAGGGGCTCGTCGAAGGGCCGGCCGAAGGTGAGGCCGAAGTATCCCAGCTCGACGCCGGCCATGTGCTTGACCAGTCCCAACAGGTTGGTGCCCGTCGGCACCATCGGGCGGCGGATGTCGTACTCCACGAGTCCGTCGAGCTTCCAGAGCAGGGCCTCACGGGCGGCCTGCAGATAACGGTGAAGGTCCGCCTTCGGGTCGGGCCCGGCCATGCCGCACAGACTGCCACCCCGGCGCGAGGAGTTCGATCGTGTGCCCAGCAGCGCCGTGGGCCGGACCAGTGGCCCCCTCTGGCCCAGAACCAGCCCGCGAGTCGGCGGGGGCCGCCCCTCAGCTGGCGGTTAGCATCGGAGCCGACCTTGCCGGCGGCAATGGGAGGGCCCGTGGCCACGCCGATCTCCGGGGCGAAGCCGACACCCGTCGCGGTGAGCTTCGCACCTCCCGAGCCACAGAACCGCCTGACGGTGGGGTTCCGCTTCCTCCTCGCGGTACCCCACATCCTGTTCTTCTTGGTGCTCGTCCTCGTCGCCGAGGTGGTCGTGACCGTGGGGTGGTTCGCCGCGCTGATTCTCGGCCGTCTCCCCGACGGGCTGTTCGACCTCCTCTCCGGAGTCGTCAGATATGCGACCCGCCTGTACGCCTACAACCTGCTGGTCACCGACCGGTACCCGCCCTTCAGCGAGAAGGAGAGCGACTATCCCGTCGAAGTCGAGTTCACCCGGTCGAGACTGAACCGGCTCGCCGTCCTGTTCCGGATCTTCTTGGTCATGCCTGCCGCACTCTTGGCGGGCGTGGTGACGAGCGGGCTTTCCATCGCCGCCTTCTTCATCTGGCTCGTCGTGCTCGTTACCGGCCGCATGCCTCGTTCCCTCTTCGAGGGCGTGGCCGCGACCCTTCGCTACCAGACCCGGTATTACGCCTACCTCGCGCTTGTGACACCCGCGTACCCCGGGGGACTCCTGGGGGATCGGGACGAGTCCGCGGCCTCCAACCTTGGGACCGCTCGGGCGGGCGACGAGTTCGGACCCGGGCCGGCGTCCGCTCCCGAGGCATCGACGTCGCAGGAGACCCCAGGCGCACCGCCTCCCCCGGCCCCACCCGACGCTCGGGTGGGCGCGCCCCGAGCCACCAAGCTCGTCCTGTCCAAGGCAGGCACCCGCGTGGTCGGGCTCTTCATCGTTCTCGGCCTGCTGTACTACGGCGGCACCGTGGCCTTTGCCGTCGTGTCGGCCGGGTCGACGGTGAACCGCCAGGAAGCCGTCCTCTCTCTCAACGACAGCTACGCCACGCTCACCAGGGCCGTGCGTCAGTTCCAGACCGAGAGCGGCGCCTGTAGCAGCGCGGGTGGCCTCACCTGCGTCGAGGCGGCCGACGGTCGCCTGGCGACTTCGTTCGACAAGTTCTCCAACGACATGTCCTCCACCAACTTCCCCTCCTCGTCCCGGGTGGCCGCCGACCGACTCGAGTCGGTGAGCAGCCGACTGGCGACGCTCCTCCACCAGGTGGCGACCGTCCAGAGCGTGGCCGACTACCGAGCGCAGTTCTCCCAGTTCCAGCCCCTGGGAAGCGAGTTCGACCGCGACTACCACGTGTTGCGCACTTCCCTGGTGTGAGCGACCTCAGCGGAGGAGGGCTAGCGCCAGGAGAGCCTGACCGTTGAAGAACATGTGGGCAGCCATCGAGGTGCCCAGCCTGCCCGTGTGATACCGCATCTCCCCCAATACGACGCCACCGGCCGCCACCGCGATCCCATAGAGGAGCGTGATGGGCCCCCGCCAGGCGATGAGGTGGGCGGCGCCAAAGAGCACTGACGTGACACCGATGCCCGTGACCGGTCCCCACCGCCCGATGAGGCGCACCTGAACGAGGCCCCGGAAGAAGAGCTCTTCCACGACCGGAGCACCGACGCACGCGACGAACACAACGACCAGCCAACCGAGAGCGCCGTGGGTGACGCTCCCCAACACGTCCCGCTCGGGTGCTCGAGCGTGACGGAACAGGAACACGAAGGGGAGGACCGCGAAGCCGGCAAGGACCCGCGCCACGAGCGAACCGGCCAGGCCGAAGGCGACGTCTATGGGCCGGAAGGCCAACCCGAAGTCCCGGCTCAGCGAACCCGTCCCCCGCCGGCGGCTGACATAGACGCAAGCCCCGATGAAGCCGGCCCACAGGCCAGCCTCGCTGGCCAGCAGCTCGGCGCTGCGTCCGCCCGGGCGCCCGATGGACGAGAAGAGCACGACGATGCCCACCGCCAGGGCCACCCCCAGCCCGTAGCCGGTCAGCGCCAAGCCGATCCCCCGCAGTCCGGGCGGCTCCGGCCTGGCTTCGCCGATGGGCGTGGGGTCCCACTGCACGGTGTCGTCGGCCGCGTACCAACTCCAGGAGGTCCCGGTCCACCAGCGGGACCTGTGACGACGGAACGGATCGGGGTACCAGCCCGGGGGTCGCCAGGGCGCCAGGCGATCGTCGTCCATGGCCTCGAGGGCATCCGCGCCTGGTGTGGTTCTGGCAGCGCCGCCGGCACGGGCCCCGGCGACGACGGAGCCGCATCGCGAGCAGTACCTGGCCGCGGGGCGGTTGCCGTGCCCGCACTGTGAGCACTCCGGTCCCGCCAGAACGGGCTCGGACTCGGGCTCGTCCCGCGCCTGCCCGTCCATCACCGCTTGACCACGACGCTGCGCACGATCTTGTCGATCAGCGTCTGGCGCCGCTTGGTCCAGAGGGGGAACAGGTCGTTGACGACCCCAGGGATCAGGAAGAAGCCATAGAGCACGAGCCGCAACAGGAATCGGAAGAAGCCCCTCAAGAGGCCGATGGTCCGATCCTGCCCCGCGTCCCGTACCGCGAGGCCCACGGCGAAGTTGCCAAGGGTCTGGCCCCTGAATCTGCCGTTGAGAACCGTGAAGTACCCCAGCAGCAGGGCGATCCAGCTCAGCACCAAGGCCGTGGCCACGGCGTCGGAGACGGTCCCCTCACCGGGGTGCAGCACACGCGGCGACCTCGCCGCCGCCGCTCCTGCGATTGTGAACGCGATCCACAGCGGCACCGAACACGCCACGAGGTCGATCATCAGTGACGCGCCCCGCGGCCACCAACCGGCGAAGGGGTCCAGGGCTTCCGGCGGGCGTACCGACGCCGGTGTCGGCTGGACGACGTCCGGTTCCAACGCTTCATATGCGGGCGCGAGGGTGCTGACCGCCGGAGACGCGGCCATTACCAGGTACGACGCGTCGAGCTTGGTCGGAGGCACAGCCCCGACCGCCGGGGCTCCATCGAGCCGTTCGCCGCAGCGCCAACAGAAGAGGGCGTCCAGGTCGGCGTCAGCCCCGCAGGAAGCACACGCCACTCCCGCCAAGGACCTCAGTTTAGGCGTCGGCGCCGCTGACTCGACGCTGTCGGGGAGGAGGGTGTCCTATGCTCGGAATGATGAGCATCGCCGTGGGCCTGGCTGCGCTCGCCGAGCGCATAGATGAGTTCGGGCCGATCGCTTACCTCGTCTCGGTGAGCTCCGAAGGATCGCCGCACGTGGTGTCCGTCCGGACGTCCTGGGAGGACGGCCGCGTCGTGGTCGGCGCCGGGCGCCAGACCCTGGCGAACGCCGAGGCGCGCCCCGACGTGACCCTGCTGTGGTCAGCCCCACCCGGGAGCGGATATTGCCTCATCGTCGATGGGACGGCTCGACTGCTGCCGGACGCGGCCGAGCCGACCTTGGGGATCGATCCCACGACGGGTGTTCTCCACCGAACCCCGGAGGGCGATCCCGCCGAGCCGTCCTGCATCAAGCTGCTCAGCCCATCCTGACGGACCTCCGGGGCCTGGTACCGCGGCTATCGCGGGCGTGGTGTGGTACCGAATGGGACCATTGCGCCAATGGACGTGAACGTGAAGGGCCTCGAGCCCGAAGTGGCCGAGCGGCTCGCTCAGCAGGCGGCGGCGGAGGGCCTGAGCCAGCAAGAGTGGATCCGACAGGTACTCCGGCGTACAGCCGGCCGGCTCTCCCCCGCTGAGTTGGTGGAGCAACGGGAGTCCCTCGAGCCCATGAGCGGGGATGATTTCGAGAAGATCCAAGCCGCGGTGGCCCGGCGTCGGCGCCAACGCGCGAAAAGCCTCGGTGCCAGACGGCGCCGTCGCTGACGGAGGCGGGCTGGTCTTTCTCGCCGGCCTGCTGGAGGGTGAGGTGCATGAGGTGGCGGAGATCCTCGCCCTCGACGCCACCTCGTTGCTGGTTGCCGAGTACCTGGCCGTGCGGCACGAGGGCGCTCCGCTCCGAGCACGGCGTGACTTCGCGTCGGTCGTGCGGACCGTCGCCGAGTGGTTTCCGGGCCGGGCCCTGAGCATCGACGCCCTCCTGGCAGCTGTAGCGGGTGTGGAGGTCGACTCCGCCGCGGCCGTTGGCTTGGCAGAGAGCCTGCACGTTCCCCTCGTCACCAAGAACCGCGAAGTCTCGAGCGATCGGACTCGGTGCTTCGCTGCCAAGGCCGCTCGGCGGTTCTGCCTCGGGGCGGGAGCTGAACCACCGAGCAGTGGCTGGTCATCTCAGGGACGGGACGGAAGATGGATCAGCCCCGCAGCCGTCGAGCGGAACCCGCAGGCGTCGAAGTAGAACGGGGCGAGCTCTGCGTCGAAGTCGACGTGCAGCCACTCGCATCCCGCGGCCCGAGCGTGAACTACCGCCCGACGGACCACCTCGGTTCCAACGCCCTGATGCTGAAGGCTCCCCCGGGTCTTCGTGTCCATGAGGAAGGCGTGGTCGCCGCCGTCCCAGGCCACGTTCACGAAGCCGACGAGCTCTCCCTCGACGTTCCTGGCGGTCACCCAACCGAGGCTGTGGCCCCTGATCTGGTCCCACCAGCCGGCGACGGCACGCCCGCCGTAGGACTGGACGAGCTCGACCATCTCGGAGTCGGTCACGGGCCCGCGCCACGAGTAGGCGATGTGTTCGGGCACACAGCCAGTCTTTCATGGGGGCAGCCACCGGGATCTGGTTGCCCGCGCCATGAGGTGCTGCGGCGATGGGTTCGAAGGCAACGTCGCTCGCAGCCATCGAGCTCTACAAGGACACCATCGGGCTGGCTCGGCGGTGACCGAGCCCTCGGGACAATGCGTTTTGTTCAAGATCGTCAGGGCTCGTGCACGGCTCCTCCCGGTGTTCGCTCCAAGGCTACGCCTCGATTGACCGCCCCCGGGCAATTCGGGTGCGGTCGACGTTCGAGGCGGCGAGACTCGCCATCCGTGGATCGAGCGGTCGCTGCCGGCGACGTCCGGATCCAGGTCGAACGCACCGAAGACCGCGACGCCGTAGCAGCTGTGGTAGCCGCCGCCTTCGGATCCCGGGCCGAGGCCGACCTGGTCGAGGCCATCCGCTCCTCGCCGGAGTACATCGCCGAGCTCTCCCTTGTCGCCGAGGGGGACGGTGGGATCGTCGGGCACGTGATGGTGAGCCACGCCGAGCTCCACCGCGGGGACGTGCGCCACCTGATCTTCAGCCTGGCCCCGCTGGCGGTGACTCCCTCCCGCCAGGGCCAGGGCATCGGGTCGGCGCTTGGTGAAGGCGGTCACCGACGCGGCGCGGAAGATGGGAGCGGCTTTCGTCGTGCTCCAGGGACCCACGCTTCTACGGACGACTTGGTTTCGAGCCCTGCGCTCCCCTGGGGATCGCCATGGAGCTTCCGCCGTGGGCGCCGCCTGAGGCCGAGCAGATCCTGATCCTTGGCGACTACGACCGTTCCCTGTGCGGGCGCGTGGTGTACCCGGCCGCCTTCGACGCCGTTACCGACCCCTGAGGCTCCCAACGCCGCGGGCAATACTGTGGCGTGGTCGACCGTGACGAGGCCCAGGGCCTCTTCGACAAGAGGGTCCAGGCCTGGCTCAGCGAGGACCTCGACACCTACATGGACATGTTCGCCGAGGATCTCCTCATGCAGACCCCGATGGGCGAGCCCTTACAGGGGCGCGCCGCCTACGGCGAGCTGGTGCGCCGTTCCTTGCAGCACGTCCGACCCGTGGGCTTCGAGGTCCACGAGATCGCCGTCAACGGCTCCAAGGTTCTGGCCGAGTGGACCCAGACCCATGAGGTGCGGGCCGACGGGCGGCGGCTGCGCTATCGAGGAATGTCCATCTGCGAGATCCGGGACGGCCTCATCCACGCCTGGCGGGAGTACTACGACCCGGCCGACCTCCAGCCTGACATGAACCTCCAGGCCTCCTGACATGATTGGCGCTGTCGCAGACGACGAGGACAGGAGGAGACCATGGCTCGGCTTTCCGACGAGACGCTGCCCCTGCCCTGCTCGACGACCTTCGAGTTTCCCGGCAGCACGGTGGAGCGCCACATCGGGCTGGCGTGGGGCCTGGTGGTGCGCAGCGTGGGCTTCGCCAAGGGCTTCACGGGGTCGATCCGCGCCCTGCGATCGGGCGAGGTCGACGAGTACACCGAGGTCCTCGAGCAGGCTCGCCGCCACGCCCTCGATCGGCTCATAGAGCACGCTCAGGCCATGGGGGCCAACGCCATCGCCGGAGTCCGGTTCGACTCGACCGAGATCGGCAACAACATGTCGGAGATCCTGGCCTACGGCACCGCCGTGGCCATCAGGAGCGGCTAACTCTCGAGCTGGGTGAGGCGGATGACCAGGGCCTCGGGCCCCCTCCCGGGCTCGACGGCGACGTCGTCGACCACCTGACCGTCGCGCAGGAACACGACCCGCTCGGAGTAGGCGGCGATCCCGGGGTCGTGGGTCACCACGACGATGGTCTGGCCCCCCTGGTGCAGGCGGGCGAAGAGCTCCATCAGATCGCGACCCCCCCGGTAGTCGAGGTTGCCGGTGGGCTCGTCGGCCAGCACCACCGCGGGGCGGTGGACCAGGGCCCGGGCCACGGCCACCCGCTGCTGCTGGCCGCCCGAGAGCTGGGAGGGGAGCCGGTCGGCCACTCCGGCCACGCCCACCACCTCCAGGACCTCGGCCACCCGCTCCTCCCGCTCGGGCCCGGGCCGGGCGTCGATGACCAGGGGCAGCCCGGCGTTCTCGGCCGCGGTGAGCACGGGCACGAGGTTGAAGAACTGGAACACGAAGCCGACGCGGTGGCGGCGGATCTCGGTCAGCTCGGCGTCGGTCCTGCCCGCGAGGGGCGTGCCGTCCAGGAGCACGTCACCCGAGGTGGGCTGATCCAGCGCGCCCAGCAGATGGAGGAGCGTCGACTTGCCGCAGCCCGACGGGCCCATCACGGCCAGGAACTCACCGGGGGCGATGGTCAGATCGACGCCCCGGAGGGCGGACACGGTGACGCCCTCGCCCTCGTAGCTCTTGCACAGCCCCCGTGCCTCCAGGAGTACCGCCACCGCCGCCCGTCTAGCAGACTGTGGGCGGATGCGATCACTGGCGTCGCTGGGGCCCCGGAGCGTCCGCCGTGACGCGGGCCGCTACGTCCTGACCGCCATCGGGATCGCCCTGGGCGTGGGCGTCGTCTTCGGCATCCTGCTGACCAACGAGAGCGTCACCCGCAGCTTCGACCGCCAGCTGGGCCAGGGTCCGCCCGGGCTGGTGCTGGCGGAGCAGTCGGGGACCTTCGGGGGCGACCTTCCCGCCGCCTTGGTGGCCCAGGCCGCCCGCCTTCCCGGGGTCTCCGCGGCCGACGGCAACCTCGGGTTCTGGGTACCGGTGCAGGGCGGGCGGGACCAGGTCTACGTCTCGGGCGACCTGTTCGAAAGGGGCGCGGCCCCGCCGGCCAAGGCCGGGGCCGGGGGCTTGGCCCGCCAACGCCTGGAGGGGCGGGAGCCGTCGCCGGGGAGCGACGAGATCCTCATCGGCGGTGATCCCGTCGCCCGCCTCCTGCACGCCCGCCTCGGTTCGGTCCTGTCGCTGGCGGGCCCGACCGGCGTGCACACCTTCACCGTCTCCGGCATCCGGCACTCCGACTCGAGGGGCGGGGCGCAGGCCACCATGGCCGCGGTCCTGAGGGCCACGGGCAAGGGCGACGTGGTCACCAGCGTGTCCATCCAGCTCGGTCAGGGCGTCGACCGGACCCAGTGGATCGCCGACCACGCCCAGGACCTGGCCGGGGTGCGCCTGGTCGGCCCCAACCAGGGCCTGGTCGACCTGCGCAACCTCTACGACGCGGTGCGGGGCAGCTTCGCCGGCCTGGCCGCGGTGGCCATGTTCGTGGGCGCCTTCCTGGTCTTCCTCACCCTCTCCATGGCCGTGATCGAGCGCACCCGCCTCTACGGGACCCTGCGGGCCCTGGGCGCCAGCCGGGGCCAGATCCTGCGGGTGGTGATGGGCGAGGCCCTGGCCCTGGGCACGCTCTCCACCGCGGCCGGCCTCCTGCTGGGCCTGGTCGTGGGCGCCGGCTTCCTGGGCTTCGTGGCCCGCGTCTACGGCCTCCCCCAGCCCCGTTTCGCGGTGCCGGCCACGGCTGTGATCGAGGCCGTGGCCATCGGGGTGTTGACCACGGCGGGCGCGGCCCTGGTCCCCGCCCTGCGGGCCAGCCGCCTCAGCCCGGTGGAGGCCATCCGGGGCAGCTACGCCCAGGACCGGAGGCTGTCGCGCTCGTGGGCCCTGGGGGCGGTCATCCTGGCCGCCGGGCTGGTCTGCAGCCGGCTCACCATCGGTCCCCTGCTGCGGGCCGGGAGCCCGCTCATCCTGTTGGGCGCAGTTCTCATGGTCCCGCTGCTGACCAGGCCCGTGGCCCGCGTCGCGGGCCGGGTCACCCGCAGGCTGGCTCCGGGGCTGGGCGACATCGGGGTCATGCACCTGGTGAAGGAGCGCAGCCGCTCGGCCTACACCCTGGCGTTGGTGATGGTCGTGCTCGCCCTGGTGCTGGCCGCGGGCAGCATCCACCGCTCCTACCGGGCCGCCCAGGACCTGGGCCTGAGGCGGGCCTTCCCGGCCGACATGGCCGTGTACGGCGGCCAGCGCCTGGACGCGACCTTCACCAGCCGCGTCGGGGCCACGCCCGGGGTGCAGTCGGTGACCGAGCTCCGCTTCGGCGAGACCAACGTGGAGGGCCGGGGCGCCACCCGGGTGTTCCTATCCGTCATCGACCCCGACACCTTCTTCGCGGTGCAGCCCCTGCCGTGGGTGGCGGGCAGCGACGGCAGCGCCCGGCGGGCCCTGCAGCGGGGAGACGCGGTGATCGTGCCCCAGGGCCTGGCCCGCCGCTTCGGTGTCGGCATGGGCGGGCGCCTGGACCTGACCACGGCCCAGGGCCGGCACCGGTTCTCGGTGGTGGGCATCTACCCCACCAACGACAGCTTCCGCAGCGTGACCGTGGGCCTGCCCGACGCCCGGCGCTACTTCAACGCCGGCGACGCCAACTCGGTGGCCGTGCGCCTGGCCCCGGGGGCCGACCCCCACGCCGTGAGCGAGGCCATCCAGGCCGGGATGCGGACCCACGGGGGAGCCTTCGTCCGCCTCACCAGCAGCGACAAGGCCCGGGCCCGCAAGGCCCTGGACGACTACTTCCGGCTCGTCTACGTGGTGCTCCTGGTGGCCGGCACCATGGGCCTGCTGGGCCTGGGCAACACTCTGGCCATGTCGGTCATCGGGCGGACCCGGGAGATCGGCGTCCTGCGGGCCATCGGCACCCGTCGCAGGCAGGTGTGGGGCCTGGTGCTGGTGGAGTCGGCCACCCTCTCCCTGGTCGCGCTCGCTCTCGCCCTGCCCCTGGGATGGGTCCTGTCGGTCACCATCCTGCGGGCCTCGCTGTCCACCCTGGGCGTGGTCGTGGCCTACCGCCAGCCCGGGCCCGTGGTGCCCGTCATCGGCGCCCTCGCCCTCCTCACCGCGGCGGTGGCAGCCGTGGCTCCGGCCCGGAGGGCGGCCCGGGTCGAGCCCGTCGCCGCCCTGCGCTTCGAGTGAGCGGGATGAGCCGATCGAGGAAGACACGGCCGTGGACCTCCTGATCCGGGGCGCCGCCGTCTATGACGGCAGCGGCGGCCCGGCCCGCACGGCCGACGTGGCCGTGACGGGGACGAGGATGGAGGCCGTGGGCGACCTGGCCGGTGCGCAGGCCGGCACCGAGGTCGACGGCCGCGGTCTGGCCCTGGCCCCCGGGTTCATCGACGTGCACAGCCACGACGACTTCGCCGTGTTCCTCATGCCCGAGATGGACTTCAAGGTGGGCCAGGGCGTCACCACCGACGTGGTCGGCAACTGCGGCCTGGGCGCCGCGCCCTTCGCGCCGGCCCGGCGCTACCTGGGCTTCTTCGGCGCCGATCACCACGCGTCCGACCTGCCCGACTGGGACACCTACGGCGAGTACCTCGACGCCGTGGACGGGGCTCCGCCCAGCCTCAACGTGGCCGTGCTCGTGGGCCACGGCACCGTGCGCCTCGACGCCATGGGCAACGAGCGCCGGGAGCCCGACGCGGCCGAGATGGCCACGATGCTCGACACCCTGGCCGAGGGTCTGGACGCGGGATGCGTGGGCTACTCCACCGGGCTCATCTACGAGCCCGGGCGCTACTCGGCCAGCGACGAGCTGGTGGGCCTGGCCCGCCTCATGGCCGGTACCGGGGCCCTCTACGCCAGCCACATGCGCAACGAGGGCGAGCACCTCCTCGACGCGGTGGCCGAGACCATCGCCATCGGCGAGCAGAGCGGGGTCCCGGTGCAGATCTCCCACCACAAGGCCAGCGGGGCCGAGTCGTGGGGCCTGGTCGAGCACTCCCTGGGCCTGATCGACGAGGCCCGGGCCCGGGGCGTCGACGTGACCGCCGACCAGTACCCCTACACGGCCGGGAGCACGAGCCTGTTCGCCGTGCTCCAGAACTACGAGGAGGGCACGGCCGGGGTCGGCGCGCCCGACTGGACCAAGATCGTGCTCGCCTCCGCCCCTGGCCATCCCGAGATGGAGGGCCACAACGTGGCCGCCCTCGCCGCCGACCTCGGCGTCGATCCCGTGGAGGCTGCCAGGAGGATCGTCGACACCGAGGGCTACGGCGCCGTGGTCGTCATCCACTCCATGAGCGAGGACGACGTGCGCACGGTCATGGCCCACCCCACCACCATGATCGGCTCCGACGGCATCCCCACCTTCGGGGGCAAGCCCCATCCCCGCCTCTACGGGACCTTCGCCCGCGTGCTCGGCCACTACGCCCGGGACGAGGCCGTGCTCACCCTCGAGGCTGCGGTGCACCGCATGACGGGGATGCCCGCGGCCAAGTTCGGGCTCCGCGGCAGGGGCGTGATCGAGCCCGGGGCCTGGGCCGACCTCGTCCTGTTCGACCCCGCCACCATCGCGGACGTGGCGACCTACGAGTCCCCCAGGCGGCACCCGTCCGGGATCCGGTGCGTGTGGGTCAACGGCACCGCGGTGGTGCGCGACGGGGTCCACACCGGGGAGCGGCCCGGGCGGGCCCTGCGCCGGGGACGGCCCTGAGCGTCAGTTGGAGCGCTCTCGGGTAGATCCTGGTACGGCCATGACCGACCTGGACACCAGACCCGCGCCGCCGTCCCCGCTCCGTCAGCCCCGGGCCCGGGCCGCGCCGCCCCCGGCCAGGGGCGAGGACACCCGCCTGGCCCAGCTCAAGGCCATGCGCAGGCGAGCCACGGCCCTGCTCGTGTTCATGACCGGGGTTTTCTTGGCCCTGAGGCTGCTCACCGGCAACCACGGGTGGGCCGGCTACGCCCAGGCCTTCGCCGAGGCGTCCATGGTGGGGGGGCTGGCCGACTGGTTCGCGGTGACCGCCCTGTTCCGCCGGCCCCTGGGCCTGCCCATCCCCCACACCGCCATCATCTCCGAGCGCAAGGACCAGTTCGGGGCCACGCTGGGCGAGTTCGTGCAGCAGAACTTCCTCAGCGCCGACAACATCGGCGAGCGGTTGAGGACGTTCCAGCCCGCGGAACGGCTGGCGGCCTGGCTCACCGCGTCGGAGAAGGCCGACCTGTTGGCCCAGCACGCGGCCAACGCCGCCATCGCCCTGGCCGACCTGGTGCGCGACGAGGACGTGCACCGGGTGCTGGCCGAGGAGATCGAGGCCGCGGTGGAGTCGCTCCCGATCACGGCCATGGCGGCCAAGGTGCTGCGGCTCATGACCGCAGAGAACCGCCACGACGAGATCCTGGAGGCCATGCTGCGGGCCCTGCAGCGCTTCTTGGAGGCCAACCAGGCCACTCTGCGCGAGCGCTTCGGGGCGGAGTCGCCCTGGTGGCTCCCCGGCGCGGTGGAGGACCGCATCTTCGAGCGCCTCTTCGACGGGGTGCGGGACCTGTTGCGGGACGCCACCACCCAGCCCGACCACGCCGTGCGGGTCCAGTTCGGCGAGTGGCTGGAGGACTTCATCGAGCGCCTGGAGCACTCACCCGACCTGCAGGCGCGGGGCGAGCAGCTCAAGAGGGAGCTCCTCGACCACGCCGAGCTGCGGAGCTGGACGTCATCGATGTGGAAGGAGGTGAAGGACAGCCTCAGGGCGCAGGCGTCCGACCCCGACTCGAAGCTGCGCACCAGCCTGGCCGGGGCGGTGGCGGCCGCGGGACAGCGGCTGGCCACCGACGAGGCCCTGCGCGCCAAGGTCGACGAGCTCATCGAGTCGGCCGCCCGCTCCTTCGCCAACCAGTTCCACGAGGAGACGGCCGAGCTCATCAGCGGGACCATCGCCCGCTGGGACACGGCCCAGGCCTCGCAGAAGCTGGAGGTGCTGCTGGGGCGGGACCTGCAGTTCATCCGCATCAACGGCACCGTGGTGGGGGGCCTGGCCGGCCTGGCCATACACCTGGTCAGCCAGGCCCTCTGACCACGCCCCCAAGGATCTGTTGGCCGAGGTTTCACCTGGGGGCCCTGCCCCTGTCACCCCGGGGCAATGTCGGTCGCGCATGCTCGCGTCATGGCCGTCGTCGACACGGCGCCCCTGCCTGCGACCCAGCCCATGCCGTGGCCGGCGGCCACAGGCCTGGCCATCTTCGACCTGGACCGCACCATGGTGCGGGCTCCAGCCTGGCCTACCTGGGCCGGGCCCTGGCCGAGGCCCGTCTCCTGGGCCGGGCCGAGCTCACCCGCCACCTGGTCCGCAACCTCGGCTTCGCCCTGCGGGGCGCGGCGCCGGGGACGGCGGAGCGCCTCCAGCGCATGCTCCTCGAGGCCCTCGCCGGGCGGGAGCAGGCGCCTCTGGTCGAGGTGGCCCGGACCGTGGGCCCGGTAGTGGCGGCCCGGGCCTACCCCGCGGCCCGGTGGCTCCTCGACCGCCACCGGGCCGCGGCCGATCGCTGCGTCTTGCTCTCGGCCAGCCCGCAGGAGCTGGTCGAGGCGGTGGCCCAGGCCCTGGGCTTCGACGCCGCCGTGGGCACCGTGGCCGAGGTGGTGCACGGCCGCTACACCGGCCTTCTGGCCGGGCCCTTCTGCCACGGAGAGGGCAAGCTGGCCCGCCTGCGGGACGCGGTCGGGCCGGTGGGGCTTGCCACCGCCGTCGCCTACGCCGACGCCGCCTCCGACGCGCCCCTGCTGCGGGCCTGCGGCTCCCCCGTCGCCGTCAACCCCGACGCCCGCCTGCGCTCACTCGCTTGCACCTCGGGCTGGCCCGTACTGCGCCTGCACTGATCGCCGCGCGCACCGGCGGGCCACCGCCATGAAGGACGGGCTCATCACGAACGACAGCGCGTTACGCGAAGGGGCTCCGCACCTCCACGCCCTCATAGCTCCGGCCTGACGTCAGGTCCTCCGACCACAGCACCCCGCAGCTCAGTTGAGAGGCGCTGCGTATCACCATGGCGTCCCAGAACGAGACCCCCAACCTGGTGTGGATGTCGATGGCACCGAGAACGTCGGCACCGGCCGGCACGTGGGTCGGCATGACGATCAGGTCGGCGACGACGGCGGCCGCATCGCGCGCCGACAGAGGACGGGCGACCTTGGCCGTCACGGTCACGAAGAACTCCTGCAGGACCTGAACGCTGAGGGCCCCGGCGTCGTCGCCTGCCAACTGCTCCAAGAGCTCCGCGGCCCGGTTGTGCTTGTCGCCTGCGCTCGAGTCGTAGGCGTAGACGAGGACGTTGGTGTCGACGAACTGCCGGGAACGCTCAGCGCTCATGAAGCGCTTCCCGCGCCACCTCCACCCGCCCACCGGTGCCGAGGTCGTAGCCCTGGCGCATCCGGGCCAGGGCCCGCTGCATGGCCGCCTCGTACTGCTCGTCCCGGCGGACGATCTCCTCCAGGGACGCGGCAAGCAAGGCCGACACCGACGTCTCTCGCTTGGCCGCCACGATCTTGACCCTCTTGAGCAGATCCCGGGGCAGGGCCACGGTCACGTTCTGGCTCACCACGAGTTTAAGTGTAGCACGATAACTCGTGATTACCCTTCCGCGGGTGCGCTCGGTCGCAGAGCCGGCGCGTCCAGCCGCCCGCTGTCGCCCTCATGACCGGCCATCAGCTGTGATCCCGACCCGCAGGGCAACGAGTTCTGCCTGGCGTGAACGAGTGTGGCGCGACCTTCCCTGAACAGCGGCGGCGTCAGGCGGCGGCGGCTGTCAGGCGGCGGCGTCGTCCCAGATGCCGAAGGCCTTCCAGATGGGCTTGGACAGAGGCGTGATCAGTCCCAGCTCCCCAGCCAGGTTGCGCACCTTCTTCAAGGAGGCCCGCACCCCGGCCTTGTGGTCGGGGTTGTCGACGTAGGCCTCGCGGATCGTCGCCTTGGGGATCTCGTAGGTCTTCACCACGTCGGACGAGGGACGCAGCATGAGCTGGGCCATGGTCCCCAGGATGAGCGGCGTCTCCACGGCCAGGGCCAGGCGCCGGTACCAGGGCAGGGTCGGCACGTGGTTCTTGAGGTAGTGGCGGGCGAAGGAGAGGTGGCGCGCCTCCTCGGTCACGTGGATGCGCATGATGCGTTCCAGCAGAGGGTGGACGTTGTCGCTGTTGCGCAGCGCCTCCCGCTGCACGTAGTCGATGGGGTCCTCGCCTCCGAGCACGAACATGAAGAACAGCGAGGGGAAGCGCCGGCCCAGGCTCACCACCCGCCGGGCCCCGAGCTGGTCCCACCAGCGCATGCCCGTGGCCTTCATGCCGCTGCGGTTCACGAACTCCTGGAACATCAGGCTGTGCTGGGCCTCCTCGATGACCTCGTGGTAGGCGTAGCGGAACTCGGGTGACCCGTTGGGCAGCCGGGCCGCGAACTCGAGCAGGCCCCGCTTGAGGATGCCCTCGAACTGCAGGCCGATTTTCATCTTGGTGACCACCAGGTGCAGACCCATGCGGGCCCGGACCTCGGGGGGCTGGGCCTGGTACCAGGCGGTGTGGTAGAGGGGCTCGTCGGGGCCCAGCTCCCAGCGGGGATCGGCCGGGTCCATGCGGTAGGCCTCGTCGTCCCAGGCCACGTCGGCGTAGGCGTCGAAGTGCTTGCCCGGCGTCACCGACTGGCGGCTGAGGCGCTCGAGTAGCGCGGTCCAGGCATCGGTCCGCTCCTCCTGGGCCACGTCCTGGGCCACGTCCTGGGCCACGTCCGGGGCGTCGTCCTGGGTCAGGTCAACGGCGTTGTCCTGAGTCACGTCGACGAGGGTGTCGGTCACGGCTCCTCCCAGCTCTGCTCGACAGGCTGCGGTGGCTGCTGCCCCGCAGCGGTTTGCGTGCTCTCGGTGACCGGCGGGTCACCTCTATGCGGGCTATGGTGACCGATGGGTCACCCCAATGTCAAGCCAAGATCACCGGACCCGAGGAGGGGCCTTGGCCGGGGAACGGATGAGCCGGGAGGAGAGGCGAAACGCCATCCTCGACGCGGCCACCGAGGTGTTCGCGGCCAAGGGCTTCGAGGCCACCCGCATGGACGACGTGGCCGGGGCCGCGTCCATCGCCAAGGGCCTTCTCTACAAGCACTTCTCCTCCAAGGACGCCCTCTTCGAGGCTCTGGTCGACCGCCAGGGCCGGGCCTACGCGGCCGAGCTGCGGGGCGTTCTGCAGTCGGCCGACACGGCATCCAACCCGGTGGAGGCGACCAGGCGGGGCCTGGCCCTCTGGCTGCGCCAGGTCTCCAGCGACCCGGCCACCTTCCAGCTCAGCGACCCGGGGTCGCACGACGCCTACGAGCAGCTGCGCGAGCGCATGCGGGCCGTCATCGCCGAGGCCATCCACGCCGCCGCCCCCGACGGCGACCGGCGAACCGAGGTGTTGGTGGCCGCGGCCGTGCAGGGCGCGGCGGAGGCCGTAGCCAAGGCCTGGGGCACGCAGCAGGACGAGATCACCGAGGCCGAGGCCCTCGACGTGCTCACCTCCTTCTGCTGGGGCGGCCTTTCCCTGCTGATGAACCGGGTAACGCGCTCAGCTCCTGTTCCGTGAGCTCGATGGCGGCCGCGGCCACGTTCTCCTCCAGGTGGGCGACCGACGCCGTACCCGGGATCGGGACCATGGCCGGGGAGCGCTTCAGCAACCAGGCCAGCCCCAGCTGGTGCGGGGTGACGCCCCGGTCCTGAGCCAGCTTGCGCAGGGCGGGGTTGGCGTCGAGATCGTGCACCGGCGCCCAGGGGATGAAGGCCAGGCCGTCCTTCTCGCACAGCTCGACCACCGCGTCCGAAGCGCGGTCATCGACGTTGTAGCGGTTCTGGACGGAGACGATGTCGGTGAGGCGCCGGGCCCGCTCGAGCTGCGCCTTGGACACGTTGCTCACCCCGATGTGGCGGATCTTCCCCTGAGCCTTGAGCTCGACCAGCGTTCCTATCGAGTCCTCGAGGGGGACCTTGGGGTCGGGGCGGTGGAGCTGGTACACGGCGATCTGCTCGACACCCAGACGCTTCAGGCTTGCCTCACATGCATCTCTCAGGTGCTCGGGCCTGCCGTTGGCAGTCCACCTGTCCGGCCCCGGGCGCTCGAGCCCACCCTTGGTGGCGATGACCAGGCCCGGAGGATAGGGCTGAAGGGCCTCGGCGATGAGCGACTCGCTCACCTCGGGCCCGTAGGAGTCGGCCGTGTCGATGAAGTTGACTTCGAGCTCCACCGCCCGCCGCAGGACGGCCTTGGCCCCCTCGCGGTCCGGTGGGTCGCCCCAGATGCCGGGCCCGGTGATGCGCATGGCCCCGAAGCCCGTGCGGTTGACGGTGAGGTCGCCGATCCCGATGGTGCCCGCGGCCCCTGCGCTCAAGGAGGGTTTTGTCATGGGGGAATGATGCCCCGGCGCCGGGCCCGGACGGTAGGGTGACGCCCCGGGGGCCGGATCCGACGATCAATACGATCAGGAGCCATGACATGAACAGAGTGACGTTGGGCGCGCTCGCGGTTGCCGCCATGGGGATGGCACTGGCGGGGTGCAGCTCCAGCTCGAAGACATCGACAAGCTCGGCGACCACCGTGGCGCCCACCACCACCGCGCCGCCTTCGGTCGCCCTGGCCCAGAACGCCAAGGAGGGGGCCATCCTCACCGACTCCGCGGGCCGCTCGCTCTACCTCTTCGCCAAGGACACCGGCACCACCAGCGCCTGCACCTCGGCTGGATGCGCGGGCACCTGGCCTGCCTACACCGTCTCGGGCACGGCTACGGCCGGCACCGGGCTCGACTCCAGCAAGCTGGGGACGGCCACGGGCCAGGCCCCCAACCAGGTCACCTACGCCGGCCATCTCCTCTACTACTTCGCCCGTGACGCCGCTCCTGGCGACGTGAACGGCCTCACCATCCCCAACTGGTTCCTGGTCGGGCCCGACGGCAGCCAGGTAAAGAAGTAAAGGCTTAGAGCCCGCCGGTCGCCCTCCTACCGGAGGGCGATGACCAGCACGGCGATGTCGTCACCGGTGTCGCCGCCCTGGAAGGCGAAGGCCGCGGTCTCGATGGCGGCGGCGATGTCGGTCGCCGACCATCCGACCGTGTGACCTAGGACGGCGCGCACCCTCTCCTCACCGAAGAAGTCCGCGCCGGCCCTGGCCTCGATCACGCCGTCGGTGAAGAACACCACCGCGTCGCCGCTCTCCAGCTCCAGGGAGTGGTCGTGGAGCTGGACGGTCGGGAACAGCCCGAGCAGGGTGCCGGGCCGGGCCGCGGTCTCTATGGTCCCGTCCCGCCTGCGCACCAGGGGCAGGGGGTGCCCTCCCGATGACACGGTGAGGGTGTTGACACCGCGGGAGCGCTGCAGGGCGGCGTAGGCCACGGTGGCGAACTTGCCCGCGCCCTCCTCGGGCTGCTGGCGGATCATGGCCGCGTTGACGATGGACAGGGCCTGGGCGGGCGAGCGCGTCTGCATGGCCGCGGTGCGCAGCGTGTAGCGCACCAGCGCGGTCAGCGACGCGGCCGGCGCCCCCTTGCCGCACACGTCGCCGATGGCGATGCCCACCGAGCCCCGCCTGGTCCGGAACACGTCGTAGAAGTCGCCGCCGACGTCGAGCCCGGCGCCCGCGGGGTGATAGCGGGCGGCCACGTCCAGACCCCTGACCGAGGGGAGCTCGGGAGGGAGGAGACTCTGCTGCAGGGTGCGGGCCAGCGCCGCCGAGCGCTCCCCGGCCCGGACCAGCTCCCTCTCGATGCGCTTCTGGTCGGTCACGTCCCGGAAGTACCAGGCGTATCCCAGGTAGCCGCCGTCGGCGACGAGCGGCGCGCCATAGCGATCGAACACCCGGCCGTCCCGGAGCACGATCTCGTCCCGCACCGTCTGGCGCCGGGCCTGGGCCTCGCTGGTGCCGGCCAGGAAGGCGTCGGGGTCGTCCAGCCATTGCGCGGCCAGGGCCAGGGCCTCGGGCCCGCTGCCCCGCTCGAGGAAGTCGTCGGACAGACCCCACATCTCGGCGAAGCGCCGGTTGAGGGAGACGAGCTGGCCCTGGGGCGAGAACACGAGCTGGCCCTCGAGGCCCGACTCGCTCTGGGTCTGCAGCAGCGCGGTCTGGAGGCGCAGGGCCTCGTGGGCGGCCAGACGCTCCTCCTCGATGGTGCGGCGCTCGACGAAGTAGCCGAGCTCGGTGCCCAAGAGGGCCAGGCGGGAGAAGAGCTCGGGGCTGGCTTCGCGGGGCTTGCGGCTGATGAGCTCGATGACGCCGAGGATGCGGCGCCCGGCCACCACCGGGAAGGCGAAGGCCGCCCGCAGGCCGGAGGACGCGGCCGCCTCCCGGCGCAGCAAGCTGGGCTCGGCGCCGAAGTCGGCGACCCACTCGGCCCGGCCCCGCTCCCACACCCGGCCGGGCAGGACATCGCCCCGCCGGAATGTCCTGCGGCTGGCATCGACGAACGGGCCCGCCTCCACCCCCGGCGCCAGCCAGTGGCTGCGCAGGCGCAGCTCCTCACCGCTCTCGTCGACCATCCACAGCTGGACGAGCTCCCAGTTGAGGGAGGCGCCCAGGGCTTCGAGAACCCGGGGGATGGCCTCGTCCAGCGTCCGTTCCTCGGCCACGGCGGCCAGCACCAGGTCGGGGACGAAGCCTGCCCCTTCCACCTCGACCCGATCGCTCACGTCCCTGACGTTGCCGATGACGACGCGCTCGCCCGACAGGGCGGCGCCCGTGAGCACCACCTCCACCGGGACCTCGGTGCCGTCCCTGCGCAGGGCCGGGACCTGCAGGGTCCGGGCTTGGCCGCCTTCGTCGACGAAGCGCTCGAAGGCGGCCAGGTGTCGCCTGCGGAAGCGCTCGGGAACCACGGCCGTCAGGGCCTGGCCGATCAGGCCGCCACGCTCCCATCCCAGCAGGGCCTCGGCGGGCGGGTTGGCGTGGACGATGACGTCGTCGGCGCTGGCCGCGATGACGGCTTCGCCCAGGGTGTCCACCACGCGGGCCCAGTCGGCGAAGGCGACGGCCCCGGGCGTCTCGGCGCCGGCGCCGTCGTCGGCTGCGGGGAAGCTCTCGGACATCGCCACTGGCCTGTCAGGTGTTCTCGAGTACCCGCACCGCTCCGCCACGCTACTGGGATCGCCACTCCGTGACACGATCCTGGCCCGCCTACCTGGCGCTCAAGCAGACCGGGCCGTCGCCGACGCCCGCGTCGTCGTCGAGGTGGTCGCGGCGTGGCTCGGCGAGGAACCGTAGGCGGTCGCTCTCGCCGAGGTCCTAGGCCGAGGTGGATCCCGGGTCGGGAAGGATGGCCAGGGTCGTCCCGCAGCGCGTGCAGTACACGGCCATGACGGGAAGGCCGGGCTGGCCGGCGTCGCCCGCGGCCTCGATGCGCCGGTACCCGAGCGCTCCCTCCAGGTCCTTGGCCCGGTGGGAGCAGGGCGGGGGCTCGGTCCCGAAGACGCTCCCCCGGGGCGGGCGGATCTCGGCGGGGGCGCTGGGCTCTGGCGCCTCGCCGTGGCCCGGGATGAGCTCGAGCACGCTCTGGCGGACCCGGGCCAGGCCTCCGGCGCAGCCGGCCAGAACCTGGGCCCCGACCCCCTCGCCCTCCCGCACCAGGCCCAACAGGATGTGCTCGGTGCCTATGTAGTTGTGGCCGAGCTGCAGGGCCTCGCGTAGCGACAGCTCGAGGACCTTCTTGGCCCTGGGCGTGAAGGGCGGCGACCCCTCATAGCCCGACGCCGCGGGCCCGATGGTCTCCTTCACCTTCTCGCGGACGTCGTCGAGGGAGATCCCCAGCGAGGTGAGGGCCTTGGCCGCGAGGCCGTTCTCCTCCCGAATGACGCCCAGGAGGAGGTGCTCGGTGCCGATGAAGTTGTGGTTGAGAGCCCGGGCCTCGTCCTGGGACAGGACGAGGACCCGGCGGGCCCGGTCGGTGAAGCGTTCGAACACGACCAAAGGCTACGCGCCCGGCGGTCGAGCCGGAGCTCGACCGATGAGTCCCGAGCCCACGGGCAGTCGAACCTTCCGTAGCCGTGAGCGAGGAGCGATGCCCATGAGCCTGCCCGAGATCGTGGCGCCCCAGGAGTGGCGCGCCGCCCGCATCCAGCTGCTGGCCGAGGAGAAGGCCATGACCAGGGCCCGCGACGCCCTTTCCACCAAGCGGCGCCTGCTGCCCATGGTGCGGGTCGAGAAGGACTACCTGTTCGAGGGCCCGTCCGGACGGGCGAGCCTGACCGACCTCTTCGAAGGGCGCACCCAGCTCATCGTCCAGCACTTCATGTTCGATCCCAGCTGGGACGACGGGTGCCCGAGCTGCACCGCCGCCTCCGACGAGATCTCCGCGGGCCTGCTCGAGCACCTGTGGGCACGGGACACCACTCTCGCCGTCGTCTCGCGTGCGCCCCTCGCCAAGATCGAGCGCTACAAGGCGAAGAGGGGCTGGACGTTCCCGTGGTACTCGTCGCACGGCACCGACTTCAACTACGACTTCCACGTCACCCTGGACAAGACCATTGCTCCGGTCGAGTTCAACTTCCGCGACGAGGCCGAGCTCGAGCAGGCGGGCATGGGTTGGATGCTGGAAGGTTCTTCCGAGCAGCCCGGCTACAGCGTCTTCCTGCGCACCGAGGGCCGGGTCTTCCACACCTACTCCGTGTACGCCAGGGGCACGGAGTGGCTGGGCGGCGCCTACGCCTTCCTCGACCTGACCGCGCTGGGCCGCCAGGAGGACTGGGAGGAGCCCAAGGACCGGGCCCAGGCCGTCCGCGCCGCGGTCCCCAGCTTCTCGTCCTGACCCGACTGGTCAGGGCCGGGCCGCGGGCTGTTGGACCACGACGGTGGGCTCGACGTGGACCTCGGTGCGCAGCGAGTTGGCGATGTAGCACTCGCGGTGGGCCACCTCGGCCAGGTGCCTGACCCGGTCCTCGCTCACCCCGGCCGCCACCCGGATGGTGGGGCGCAACCAGATGGAGGTGATGCGGGTCGGGGGGTCGTCGTCGGCCATGACGCCCTCGGCCTCGTCCTCGTAGGCCAGCACGTCTATACGGGCCCGTGCTGCTACGGCCAGAAAGCTCAGGAGCTGGCACGACGCCGCCGCCATCACCAGCAGCTGCTCGGGATTCAGGAGGTCGCGGTCACCCAGGAAGGCGGGATCGGCCGAGAGTGACAGGTTCGGGGAGGCGGGCGGAGCCGACGCCGTGTGCTCCCGGTCGTAGGCGTCGTAGCCGGGCCCGGTGGAGCCCGACCACTGGCAACGGACCTTGTAGACGTGGGTCCGGTGGCTCTCCTCGCGCCGGCGCACCGGGGCGAGGTTAACGGCCCGGGTCTCCGGGCCGTCCGACCGCGCCGTCCGACCGTGCCCGCCCGTCACCTGGCCCGGCTGGCCGGGGCGGGGGGCTCACCTCGGGTCGAGATGAGCGAAGGAGACGGGCCCAGGTAGTCCTCGAGCAGGGCGCTGTGGAGGCCCGAGGCGGCGAGCGAGCCCACCAGGGCCCGCAGGTCCCCGGCCAGACCCGGTCCCCAGTGCAGCAGGATGATGTCGCCCCGCTGCAGCGGCCCCCGAAGGGCCCGGCGCAGCTTGCCCTTCTGGACGACGGCGTCCCACAGCACGACGGCGCTCACCCCGCAGTCCCCGGCCGCAGAGACGGTCGTGCGGTCCAGGCTCCCGTAGGGGGGACGGAACAGCGTGGGGCGTCGACCGAAGAGACGCTGGTCGTCCTCGAGGGGCGGGCAGATCTCGGCCTTCTGCTCGGCCAAGGTCCGGTGGGCGAGGAAGGGGTGGGTCACCGTGTGGTCCTCGACCAGGCCCCCCTGGGACAGGAGAGCGTCCCAGTAGGGGGAGGTGCGCACCGCCACCTTGCCGATCAGGAAGGCCGTCACCTTTATGTCGTGGGCGGCCAGGAACGGCAGGACGGTCGGGTCCTTGGTCCAGCCGTCGTCGATGGTGACGAACACCACCGGGTCGGAGGTGGCGACCCTGCTGACGACGGGAGGAAGGCCGGCGCCGCCGACGTCAGGAGGCAGCGGCGCTGGTAGCCCCCCCTGGCCCGTGGCGCCGGTGGTACCCGAGTCCGCGGCCGGCGCCGCGGAGGGCGCCAGCCCGGCCGTTTGGCCGTTGGCCCCGTCCGCCGTCCGGGCCGCCCGGCGCGGGCCTCCTCCCCCGCAGCCAGCCGTCACGAGGAGGATCAGCCCGCACGATGCCGCGGCGGCCCGTCGACCGCGCCGCTCCCCCGCCCACCCTCGGCCCGGCGCGGAACGCCGCGGGCCGTCTCGGGAGGGACGGGAGCCGAACACGATCAGCCATTACCCACTTGTCGGAGATCGAACCACGGAAGACGAACTGGAGAATGAGCTAAGGGCGACCGAGCAGGCCGGCCTCCAGCCCGCGCAGGCCTTCGCTGCGCCCGTCCCCCTGCCCCAGCAGGTGCTCTAGCCAGCGGTGCACCTCGTCGAGATCGAGGGCCGGCACCATGAGCAGCATCTGCTCGATGTCGAGCCAGTCCTTGGCCCGGTTGAAGACCACCTTGGCGACGAGCAGGTGCTCGGGGCCGAGCACAGGGAATCTCGTCCTGGCCGAAAGGCACCGTGCGGGCTGCCCTGCGCATGGCGTCGTGCACCGCCGCTACTCCTCGGTCGTCACCCGGGACGGGTCGAGGCCCAGCAGCTCGACGGTGCTGCCTCCGTCCCGCAGGCGGTCGAAGAGCTCGACCTCCCGTGCCGCCCGGGCCCGGGCCCTCTCCGTCACCACGCCCAAATCGGCCTGGGCCACCACGGTCACGCCGTCGGCGTCGCCGACCACCCAGTCACCGGTGCGGACCTCGGCCTCGCCCATGCGGATGGCGCATCCGACCCGACCCCCCACCTCCTTCCCCGCGCCCCGGAGGGCGACCCCGGAGCTGAACACCGGGAAGCGGTGACGCTCCAGGGCGGCCACGTCCCGGACGCACCCGTCGATCACCAGTCCCGGGAGCCCCCGGGCCTCGGCCGCGGTCGTCAGGACCTCGCCCCAGTAGCCCCGCTCCGGCGTCCCCGCCACGGCCACCACCAGGGCCTGGGCCGCGGGGGCGGAGGCCACCGCCACGTGGATGGCCAGGTTGTCGCCCGGCGGGCACCAAACGGTGAAGGCGGGGGCGGCCAGGCCGGCTCCGGGCCAGACGGCACGGATGCGGGGCGGGAGGGCTCGACCCCCGGACTCGCCCAGGGTGGCCGCGCCGAGGGCGAGGAGCTCGCCTCGGGCTCCCTCCGCGTCCCGTCCCGTCAGAGCTTCACCTCCACGACGACGCCAAGGTCGCGTCCGAGATGGGCGACCTCGTTGTCGTCCCCGACGTGGCGCCCCTGCACGTTCACCAGCTCGACGCGGTCGGCCAGGGCGAAGGGCCCCTCGTGCCACACACCCAGGGCGAGGTTGATGCCGGCGGAGCCGTCCATGACGAAGGCCCGCAGCGTCTCGAGGTCACCCGCGGCGGCGAAGGTGGCCTCGGGCGGAGCCACCACGATCACCGCGGCCTTGCCGTTGAGGGGCACGAGGGCCTGCGTGGCCCGGTGGTGACGGTTGAGGTGGTCGACCAGGACGGGCCGGTGGCCGTAGGAGAGGACGTCCAGGTGGAACTCCTCCCCCTGGCGCAGCTCCATACGGCACTCGGCCTGGCCCACGACCTGACCGAAGGGGGCAAAGGCCGTCGCGGTCAGGGGCTGGGCCCGGACGGTGAAGGTCTTCCTCTCGCTCACGTCCGCTCTCCCTGGATGACCAGGACGCTAACAATGCCCGCACCGGGGCGTCGGCTACCTTCCACGAACAGAGGAGCCAGGAGGAGGACGGCGATGGACGTGCGGTCGATCCAGGACGTGGCGCCGGTCATCGAGCACAACGGGACCGTCCCCGTCTGGTGGCTCGTCCCGCCCCAGGAGATGCGCCAGATCACCGAAGGAGGGTTCCTCGAGCTGGTGAGCGAGTTCGAGGTGGCCGGCGGGGGCCTGGTCGACCCCCACTCCCATCCCACCCACGAGTTCTATTACGTCACCTCGGGTCGGGGGCTCATGACCGTCGGCGACGAGGAGCGGGAGATCGCCCAGGGTGACCTGGTCTACACGCCGCCCAACGTGGTCCACAGCCTGCGCCCCGTCAGCGACCACGCCCCCATACACGCCGTCGCCTTCGCCATCGGCGTCAAGGGGACGGACGCGGTGAACTACACGACGCACTGACGCCACGGCTGCGGCCGATGCCCAGTGCCACGGCAGCAACGGCAAAGGTAACGGCGACGGCACCGGCGGCGATGAGGGCCCGCCACCAGACGCCCGCGGAGCGTCAAGCCACGCCGTAGATCTCGTTCACGTTGGCACCGAGGACCCTGCGGCGGGCGTCGTGGCTCAGGGGCTCGACCAGACGGACCAGGGAGTCGACCCAGGTGCCCGGGTGGTCGGGATGCGGGTAGTCGGTCGCCCACATGAAACGGTCGGCCCCCACCTGCTCCATGATCAGCGGGGCCGACGCCTCGTCGGGGTCGCCGGAGATGAAGCACTGCCGGCGGAAGTACGTGCTGGGCGGGAAGACCAGGTCGACGTAGTAGCCAACGTTGGTGTTGTAGGCCGCGTCCATGCGGTCGAGGAGGGAACCGATCCACCCCGACCCCGACTCCAGCACGCCCAGCTTCAGGTAGGGGAAGCGCTCGAGGGTCCCCAGGGCGAAGAAGGTGAGGAAGGCCTGCTGCACACCCTGGCGCACGACCACGTTGAGGTACCACTGGGCCTCACGGCTCCATCCGGTGAACGAGAACCGGGAGGGCAGGATGGCGTGGGGCTCGTAGGTGGGGTGGATGGCGATGGGCACGTCCAGCTCCGTGGCCTTGGCCCACAGGGCGTCATGGTCGGGGTGGCCGTGGGGCTTTCGGGTGTGGGTGAAGGGGGCGACGAACCCGCCCCGGCAGCCGTCGGCCACCGACCGCTCCAGCTCGGCCACGGCCGAGTCGACGTCGAGAAGGGAGAGGTGGGCGATGGGCACGAGCCGGCCTCCGCTGTCCCTGCAGAAGTCGGCGATCCAGCGGTTGTAGGCCCGCTGGTAGGCCACGGTGATCTCGGGATCGGTGACCTCGCACTCCCACAGCAGGCCGATGGTGGGATAGAGGAAGGCCCTCTCCAGGTGCTCCTTGTCGAGCAGGTCCAGGCGCTGCTTGGGGTCGCCCGCGCCGTAGGGGATGTTGTCCATGTAGCGCCGGTGGGGACTGGCGTGGACGTCGGGGTCGCCCATGGCCCCCATGAGCCCGAGCACTCCCTTCACGGTGCGCTCCGACGGGCGGCCGTCGATCTCCAGGTACTCCAGGCCCCGCTCGTCGCGGCGGATGCGCATGGCCCGGGGCGCGTAGCGCTGCTCGAGGTAGTCCTCCCACAGGGTGGCGGGCTCGAGCACGTGGCCGTCGGCGTCGACGGCTCCGTCGTACGGGAAGCGCACGATCTCATAGGTCAAGGCCCGGACCTCCCAACGTGGTACCCGGCACGGTATACGGGCGAGGCTCTTCCGCGCCGCCCGGTCAGGCGGCGGCGTCCACCGGGGCGAGGAAGGACCGGAAGGGCCCGGCCGTGCGCACGGCGTCGGGTCCCTCGATGAGCAGCCCCGCCACCCCCAGCCCCCGCAGCAGCTCGGCTCCCTCCCGGGCGCCGGCGACGAAGACGGCCTTGGTCAGGATCTCGGCCATCCATGCGTAGGGCGCGATGACCGTGGCCGCGTCCATGCCGTTGTCGATCGACTCGCCCGTCCTGGGGTCCAAGAGGTGGTGCTTGGCCATCCCGCCCGTGGACCAGCGCCGGATGAGGCGGGAGCTGGTGGCGATGCCGTGGTCGGCGAGGACGGCCACGGCCAGGAGCTGGGACTCGTCGTAGGGGTTGCCTATCCCCACCCGCCATCCCCCTTCGGGGGGCTCGCCCGCCATGCGCCCGTCGCCGCCCAGGCTCACGCAGGCGCCCGCGGCGCCGTCCTGCAGCAGCTCCTCCAGCACCAGGTCGGCGGCCAGCCCCTTGCCGATGCCTCCGGGATCGAACCCCACGCCCAGGGGAAGGGTGACCTTGCGGTGCCTGGAGTCCATGACGATGCCCAGGCAGCCGGGGGCGGGTTGGGCCTCGTCCCCGGCCGGCTGGACCTGGGCCACCTTCTCGAAGCTCCGGTCGTAGCCGGCCGCCTCCATGGCCCGCAGCACGCTGGGGTCGTAGCGACCCTGGGTCAGCCGCCACCCCTCCAGGGCCCGGTCGACCAGCAGATAACCGTCCACCGAAAGCTTCATCGCCTTGCCGGGACGGCGGTTGAGGCGGCTGATCTCGCTGTCCTCGCGGAAGCGGCTCCAGCGGGACTCCAGGTATTCGACCCTGCTCCTGGCCCGGGCCAGGAGAGCCTCGTCCCCGCCCACCAGCGCCACCTCGCAGGTGGAGCCCATGGCCGGGAACGTGTCGGTGAGGAGGCGGCTGGCCATGACGGAGCTCACGCCACCGTGCCCGTGGCCGATGCCGGCGCCGGGAGGTTGGTCGTCGACCCGTTGTCGTTGGTCACGTTGGACGTGATGTTGATGGTGTTGCCCGAGGCCTTGAAGGACGAGCCCGTCGTGACCATGACGGTGTCGGTCTTGCTGGCCTGGATGGTGACGCTGCAGTTGAAGACGCTGTCGGTGGTCGGCGACTGGATCTCCGTCGGCGAGCAGGACCAGTTGGACAGGGTGGTCTGGGTGCCGTCGCTGTTGACGTTGAGGAAGTTCGGGGGTGCGGTCGTGCCCTTGACCTCGACCCTGATGCTGAAGGTGCGCTGACTGGCCGAGCTGTTGTTGACGCTGAGGGCGAGGAGCATGGGCTTGCCGTTGACCAGCTGGGTGAACTGCTCGCTGACCGTCAGCGGGGACGACTGCACTGGTGGCGCGGTGGTCGTCGTGGTCGGGGCCGCGGTTGTCGTGGTGGGCTTGGCCGTGGTCGTGGTCGTCGGCTTGGCCGTCGTGGTGGTCGTCGGCTTGGCCGTGGTGGTGGTCGGGGCCGCGGTCGTCGTGGTCGTGGGCTTGGCCGTCGTCGTCGTGGGCGCGGCCGTCGTCGGGGCCGAGGACGCAGCGTTGGTCGACTGGGGGGCGGCCTTGGCCGTGGTCGTGGTGGAGGACGGCGCGTTGGCCGCGCTCGCCTGCGGGGGGGTCTTCTTGGGCTTCTTGCCGTGGTAGTCGGACTCGTGGTCGCCGGCCTCGTCGTCGCCACCATCGCCACTGCGGTGCTCGCTCATGGATTCGGACGACTTGGCGCTGGCGTTCACGATGTGCAGGGCGGGCGCGGCCACGGCAGCCAGGCCGAGCGCGGGGAGGACAGGGAGGACGAGCCTCCGCTTCCGGCGTGCCAACTTGGTTTCTCCTTGCGCGAGGGACGGGTGGTCGCCCGACCGCCGGTCGGCTGGAGGGATGGAGAGCCGAGCGGCCCCGCCACCCCAGCAGACTCGAGGTCGAGCCCTCATCACATCGGCGCAGATCGCGCCCCCGGTTGATCCAGCGTTGGGTCAAGAAAGGCCAAGGAGCACCTCAGGGAGGCCTGGCGCCCGGCTCGGGGCACCGGAGATGGTGAAGCGCCACGGAACGCCGCGTCCCACCGGCATCTACGAGGACTCCTGGGCCGGCGTCAGCGCCGCTACTCCGTCTCGCTGACCCCACGGCGCCGGCGACGGTGGAAGGCCGGGCTCAGCACCGCTGCTGTCGCCACCACCGCGCAAGAGGCCAGCTCGAGCAGCCACATGGGCAGCCTGGACACGGGCGTGGTGGCAGCCGAGCGGCCCAGGGCCACGCCGGCGGTGGCGGGCGAGTCGCCTGAGGCCTCCACCCGGCTCCGGGCTTCCCCACCGCGGGGCGGGGCCTGGGCGGTGGGGTCGGCGACGCCGATGGCGACGGGCAGGACGGCCTGGCGCCCGCCCCCGGCGTCGGCTTCCACCCTGACCGCGTAGGTCCCCCGCCCGGCCGCGGCGGCCAGGGGCAGGGCCACCGGGCCCGGCTCAAGCAGGCCCAGGTCGGCCACGGTGGTGGCGCCACCGGGCGGCGTGGCCACCACCCGGACGAAGGCGGGGGCCGACAGCTGCAGGCCCAGGCGCACGGGCGCCCCCGGGGCCACCGTGGGGCCGGGCTCGACTGTGGTCAGGGCCAGGGCCGGGGGGCCGGTCTGGTCAGCGGGCGGCACCACCCGCACCGTCCCCCCCTTGGGGCCGGGCACCACGCTCCAGCTCCCGTGGGCGGCCACAGCCAGGACGTGGCCGGCCCCGTCGAGCAGGCGGAAGCGACCTCCGCCCACCACGGCCTCGGGCCGGCCCAGGTCGAGGGCGACCCGGATGCTGGAGGGCAGCTGGGCCGGAGGCAGGGTCACGGGCCGCAGGCCGCCGTAGTAGGAGGCGAGGATGTCGGCGGCCCGCATGCCCCGGAGGGCCTTGCCCATGGCGCCGTACTGGCTCATGCCCACGCCGTGCCCCCAGCCCCCGCCCTCGAGCACGACCGAGTTGCTGGGTCCGTCGACGACCACGGTGAAGCGGCCCGAGGGCACCGTCTCGGGCATCCCCGCGGGGGCCGCCTGCTGGGTGTCGAGCCTGACCCGGAAGTCGGCCACGGCCGAGGCCGAGGAACCCTGGCTGCCGTCGGGCTGCTGCCACGTCAGCACCACCGAGTCGCCCTGGCGGGACGCCCCGGTGACGGGGGCGGGGGTGGAGAAGATCCGGGACAGATCGGCGAACGGGATGCTCACCCGCCAGTGGTGCAGAGGGCTGGTGGCGTCATCGGGGTCCGCCACCGACGGGAGCCAGGGCACGCCGCCGGACACGCTCTGGCCCCCGTTGGACGAGGAGTACTCGGCGAAGATGACCCCGCCCCGATAGAGGAGGACCTGCCCGGAGGTGGCCGCCACCGCCGCGTTCCACGCGTCGGCGTTGCTGTCCTGCTCACGGGTCATGCCCCGGTAGACCTGGCACGAGTCGGTGGCGCAGATGTCGGCGCCCAGGGCGTGCACCGCGTTCTTGGTCCCCGACACCACCCCGTAGAGGGCGTAGGTGCGGGCCGCGATGACCTGGGCCTGGAGGGCCTCGGCCGGCCACGTCGTGGGGATCTCCGACAGACCGCGCAGGTACTCGTCCAGTCCCAGCTGGTCGATGACGGCCACTCCCCCGTCCGACGGCACCATCTGCAGGGCGCCGCGGTAGGACCCGAGGCCGTCCACCGAGAGCGGCACGGCCGCTCGCCCCGGCTCGGGGACGGGCTCGAAGCGGACGCGGTCGACCACCCACCCGGGCAGGGCGGGAGAAGCCTTGGAGCCCCGCCCTCCACTGGCCACGGCAGGAGCGCTGCTCGCAACTAGAAGGACGCAGCCCAGCAGGAGCGCAGCCGAGGCCCGCCGGGCCTGCTGTCGCATGGACCGACATGGTACGAAACTCTCCGTTCACAAGGCCAGTAACCCGCCCGGCGGAGGCACGGACAAGACTGCGGGTCGGCCACGCCGCTGGCGGTGCCGGTCCCGAAAGTCCACTTGGCGCGCTCCGGAGGGTCGAGATGCTCGGTGTGGTGTTCACGAAGATCCGTGAGGACAAGCTGGACGACCTGGCCCAGTGGATGGCCGAGCTCGAGTCCCGCCAGGAGGAGGTACGGGCCAGCTTCGAGCGGGAAGGGATGAGGCACGAGAAGGCCTACCTGCTCTCCACCTCGGACGGCCCCATCCTGGTCTACGCCATGGAGGCGGATGACGTCGAGGCCGCCCAGTCGAGGTACGTCTCCTCCCCGCTTCCGATCGACGCCGAGCACCAACGGGTACTGCTGGAGGTGTCCGAGGCCACGATCACGCCCGAGCTCCTCTTCGAAGCGCGCCGGATGGAACCCGGCGACCAAGGATCCGAGCCCCGTGCGCCGGGCAGGGGCCCGAAGGAACCGCGATGAGGAAGGTGATCCTGATGATGTCCGTCTCCCTCGACGGCTTCATCGAGGGACCCGACCACGACCTCGGATGGCACATGGTCGACGACGAGCTCCACAGCCACTTCAACGAGCAGCTCAGGGGCATGGGCGCCTTCCTGGACGGACGCGTCACCTACGAGCTCATGGCCGGCTTCTGGCCCACGGCCGACGCCGACCCATCGAGCACCGGGCCCATGGTCGAGTTCGCCGCCATCTGGCGGGACATGCCCAAATTCGTGTTCTCCCGGACCATGGAGGGGGCGGGCTGGAACACGACCGTGGTCCGCCACGTCGTCCCCGAGGAGATAGAGGCTCTCAAGGCCCGGCCCGGCGGAGACATGGTCCTGGGCGGGGCCGACCTGGCCGCCTCCTTTATGCGCCACGACCTGATCGACGAGTACAGGCTCTACGTCCACCCCGTCGTCATAGGGCGGGGAAAGCCGTTGTTCCCGCCGCGGGCGGCCAGGGTCGTCCTCGGGCTGGCTCAGACCCGGACCTTCGGCAACGGGGTCGTGCTCCTCCGCTACGAGCGCCGATCACCCCAGCGGGTGGACATGTAGGTTCCGGCCGTGGCCGAGCCCGACGACCGCTTCGACGTAGGCGCGGTCCTGACCGAGACCCTGGAGTTCCTCACGCTGCGCCCCGGTGTGGACGGCGGCACGTGGGTCGGGAGGGCGCCGGGATGGTTCGGCGACTACCTCTTCGGCGGGTTCGTCATCGCCCAGGCGATCGTGGCCGCCACCCGGGACGCGCCCGAAGGCCGGCGCCTCCACTCGCTCCACGCCTACTTCCTACGACCGGTGCTCGTGGCCCACGAGATCCTCTACGGGGTACGGCCGGTGCGGGAGGGACGGACCTTCACCACCCGCCGCCTGGAGGCGAGCCAGGACGGCAAGGCCGTGCTCGACATGTCGTGCTCGTTCACGGCCGACACCGACGGCGGCTACGTCTACGACCTGCCGGCCCGGTCGGAGGTCCCGCCGCCGTCCGAGGTCGAGCTCGAGCCCGGGCCGGGGCCGTGGATAGCGGGCCACCTGGGGCCGACGCCGGCGGGGGCGGACGGCACCCGCGAGTCCACGCACCGGATGTGGTTCCGCGTGCCGGCCCAGCTCCCCGACGACGAGCACCTGCACGCTGCCCTGCTGGGCTTCGCCACCGACTGGACGGGCATCGGCGGGCGGCCCCTGCACCTGGAGGGAGACACCCAGGGCATGGTCAGCCTCGACCACGCCGCCTGGTTCCACCGCCAGGCCCGGGCCGACTCCTGGCTGTTCTACGACGTGCAATCCCTCGTCAACGCCGGGGGGCGCGGCCTGCTCCGAGGCACCATGCGGGACACCGAGGGGCGGGTGACCGTCTCGGTGGCCCAGGAGATGAGGCTGACGCCCGTCGACGCTACCTGAGGACGGCGCGCACACCATCAGGGCTTCCGGCGACGGGTCTCGTGCTGGGCTTCGATGGCGAGCTCAAGGGCTTCCGGCTCGCTCAGGCCGTTGCGAACCCGTAGCCGGTCGAGCAGGTCGAGACCGAGGTGGCGCCGGACTGCTTCCTCGATGACCTCACTGTCGCCCTTACCCGTGCGAGCGGCCCGAACCTTCACTGCCCGGAGGACGTCCTCATCGAGGGTGACCGTGGTTCGGGTCTTCGGCACGAATACATCATGGCATCACGGTGCAGCGTCGCCCCGAGCCGGTGTGGCCGGCGGCCCGCGCCTCCCGCAGGAGGCACCCGCGGGCAGGTGAGAGCGATCACGGGACCGATCGGTAGAAGAGCTCGCCGTTCTTCCGCGTCCAGGCGACGACACGGGAGACGGCGACCATGATCGGCTCCGAGAACGTCGATCTCCAGGCGTCGAAGCCGGGCAGACTCGTCAGGGCCGAGTACTTCTCCTCGAAGGCAGGCAGCATCGACGCAACGGGCGGAGTCGTGTCGTCGGCGAGCGAGGCCCGACCCTCGAGGATGACGATGTCCCGGCCGCTGTCGGCCGAGTCGAGGGTGAGCGTCACCGCCCCCATGTGACCTATGTTCCGCAGCTTCTGGGTGCCGGGCATGCTGAAGACGAGCACGAGGGGGTCGCGCCACAGGAACCACACGGGAACGTGGTGGGGTCGGCCGTCGGGGCGAGTCGTGCCCAACCAGATAACGGTCTCGGTGGCCAGACGCCCCGAGGTGTGGGCGTCGTCGGCGCGGTCGGGGTCGAGGAGCGCGGCCACCACGCCATCATCCCCCAAGGGCGTCAGGTGGCAGTGGCCACGTCCTCGAGCCCTTGTCCCCGGGTCGCCCACCACGTCGCCTCCTCCCGGCCCAGGGCGGTGGAGGGAGGGGCGTCGGTCATGGGCCACATCTCTTCCGAGATGCGGCGCCAGTCGGACTCGGCGCCCAGCCGGCCCAGGATGGCGATGAGCCCGACGTTGATCCGCTGCAGGATCACCCAACGGGCCGGCATGTTGGCCCACTTGACCGCGTCCCCGTGGGTCGCCCGTCCGAACAGGAACTGCCGGGCCACCTCGCTCGCGTACTCGGGGGTGAAGCGGAAGGGCTGGTCGTGGCGCACCATCTCCCAGAACAGGACGCCGTAGTCCCACACCTCCTCATCGCTCACGGGGGCACCGGGCGGGTAGTAGCCGGCCCGCTCGAGAGCCCGGCGCAGCCCGGCTGTGCTCGGCTCGAGGACGGTCGCCTTGGCTATCTCCATGATGTCGGCGATGTCGGCCGCGGTGAAGTGCTTGACCAGTCCGAAGTCGAGGAACGTGACCCGCCCCCCCGGGCGGAACAGGTAGTTGCCCGGGTGGGGATCGCCGTTGAAGGAGCGCAACCGGTACAGGCTGCGGAACACGAAGCGGAAGATGGTCTCCGCGGCCAGGTTGCGCTCGGCCGGTTCCCATCCCTCGAGCTCGGAGAACCGGGCGCCCGTGGCCAGCTCGGTGGTGAGCACCTTCCCGGTGGAGAGGCGCTCCAGGACGGGAGGGACGTGGATGAAGGGATGGCCCTCGTACCAGTCGGCGAACAGGCGCTGGTTGGCCGCCTCGACCCGGTAGTCGAGCTCCTCGCCGATGCGGGCGCGCACCTCCTCGATGAAGGGCTTGGCGTCGAAGCCTCGGTAGAGCACGGGAGCGGGGAGCATGGCCACGTCGAAGCCGTCGAGATCGGCCCTGATGGCCTCCTCCACGCCTGGGTACTGCACCTTGACTGCAACAGCCACGTCGTCGTGGGTGATGGCGCGATGGACCTGGCCGATGGAGGCGGCGGCGATGGGGGTGGGGTCCCACTCGGCGAAGAGCTGGTCGGGCGGCCGACCCAGCTCGGTCTCGATGACCTGCGCGGCCAGCTCCGCGCTCATCGGCGGCGCGTCCTGCTGGAGCTGAGCGAGCGCCTGGCGCACGGTCTCGGGCATGCCGTCGTCGAGGAAGCTGGCGAGCTGGCCCACCTTCATGAGCCCGCCCTTCATGCTCCCGAGGGTGGCGGCCACCTCCTCGGCCGTGCGCAGCTCCAGCTCGGCGTCCAGGGCCACCTTGCCCTCGGCCGAGGCGAAGATTCGTCGGGCGCGGTTGGCGGCCACGCTGGTCCCCACCCGGGCGCCCAGCCTCGCCACCTCGGCGCCCCTGGACGCCCTGGTCGTGGCCCGCAGGGCGTGCTCAGCCCTCTCGCCCCGCTCACCCCAGGCCTGGGGTCGCTCCCGGCGGCGCCGGGCGGCTACGACGGCTGCGGTCGCTCCCGCGGCCACGGCGCCTGCCGCCACCAGCCACGCCTTCCCCCAACGGCCCTCTCGCACTGCCAATCTCCTCCCAGCTCCTGCCCGGCTGAAAGCCGAGTTCGGGCTGGAGCATATTTTCACGGGGTTCTTCGTGAGAATTCGGGAGAGGAGCCCCAGGACGGCTGAAGGCGGGACTCCGAGCGCGCAACCAGCATCCCCAACTCATCCACTGCGGCTGAGGGCCCGCTGATGGCGGCCGCCGCCCGGTTGATGAGGGGGACGGCGGCGTCGGTAACCGTCGCCGCACAGATGGTCACGTGGCTGTGAGGGTCGTGGTGAACCCTGAGCGCGCAGGCCTTGAAGAGTTGGCGCAGGATCGCGTCGGGCCTTGGCCAAGCTCCCCGGCGGTGGCGTGGACCCGCATGTTCCACGACGCCGGCTTCACCAGCGTCGAGGAACGCCCCGCCCCTACCCAGGACCCGATCAACACGATCTACCTGTGCAACCCGTAGCAGGCCGAACTCTCCGGCTTCGCAAGTCCCGGTGACCGGGCTCCTTCTCTGTGGGAGTGTGAAGGTACCGATCGACGCTCCCGGGTCGCGGACAGGAGAAGTCCACATGACTTGGAACCCTTACGAGAACCTCCCCCCGGCCGCCTCCTTCTCACTGACGAGCACCGACCTGCGAGAGGGCGAGAAGCTGGCGATGCCACAGGTCAGCGGCGTGTTCGGTGCCGGAGGCCAGGACGTTTCCCCGCAACTCTCCTGGAGCGGTTTCCCGACAGGGACGAAGAGCTTCGTGGTCACGATGGTTGACCCCGAGGCGCCCACGGTCCTCGGCTTCTGGCACTGGGCCGTGGTGAACATTCCCGGCGACGTCACCCAGCTGCCCACCGGCGCCGGCGACGAGTCCGGCGCGGGTCTGCCGCCAGGCGCCTTTCACCTCCCGAACGACGCCCGGACGAAGCGCTACGTCGGCTCCGCCCCGCCCGAGGGCACCGGGAAACACCGCTACATCTTCGCCGCCCTCGCCCTCGACGCCGAGAAGATCGAGATCGACAGAGAAGCGACGCCCGCCTGGCTGATGTACCAAGCGTGGGGCTGCACCCTTGGAAGGGCCTTCCTCCAGGGCTGGTACGAGCGGTAGGTCCTGCTTTCAGCACATCTCCCCGCGCCCGATTCGGCATCGTTCGGCGCTGACGCGGCGTGCACCGATCGACACGACAGAACCACGGTCCCGCCGGTGCTGCGACGCTTACGCAGACGCAGAGCATGACGTTGACGTCGACGACGTGAGAGATATGGGAGACGATCGGTCAGGGTTCGGGTTTGTTGTGGACCATCTTGCCGGGAGTCCATGGCTACGCGACCGTCCAAGCGGCACGGCCCGGACACGAACTGTGGGACGACGACCGACCCCACTCATGCCCGTACCGATTCCGCGGACCTATCTGCCTCGGCTCCTCCCCGACCGCGCGGATGTCCGGCGAGCGGCTCCTGGCCGCGACGACAGCTCCGGAAGCGGCAGGTGTGCCGGGGCGGTCCGGGCTGGCACCCCGAGCGCAGCAAGCGCCAGGCGGTGGACAGCCGCACAGTCCGAGCGCCAAGTCAGTCCGCGATGAACGTGCCATCGCGCGCAACAACCGCCGTGTCGGCGGTTGGGGAGGCAGGGCATGCCTGCCCAGGGACCGGGCCGTGAGGTAGACGATCTGGTCTACTGTGCTGTAGACTTCGGGCTATGAGCACGACGGTGCGCGTCAGCGAGGAGACCCGACGCCGCGCCGCGGCGCTTGCCAAGGCGACGGGACGACAGCTCCAGCAGGTGATCGAGCAGGCGGTCGCCGCTTACGAGCGGGAGTTGTTCTGGCGCGGCCTGACCGAAAGGTACGACGCCCTCGCTGAGGACCAGTCGGCCTGGGCCGAGTTGCAATCCGAGCGAGATATTGAGGCGCGATCGCTCGGCGATGACCTCGGGGGCGACCCCACTCCCCGGTGAGCCCGCCGCGCCGTCCCCGCGGCGCGCCCCAGCGCGGCGAGATCTGGACGGTCGACTTCGGGGAACCCGTTGGCCACGAGCAGGGACATCGCCGTCCTGGTCTCGTTGTGTCCTCCGACCGGCTCAACGCCAGCCGCGCGGGCATCGTCGTGGTGGTGCCTCTGACGCGAACCCGTCGCGACCTCCCCTCCCATGTCGAGATCGCGCCGGGCGAGAGCGGCTTGACCCAGGCGAGCTATGCGAAGTCCGAAGACATCAAGTCGATCTCCACCGAGCGCTTGGTCCGCCGGCTCGGCCGGGTGCAGTCCGTGAGCCTCGATCAGGTCGGACGCGCTCTCGCCCTCTTGCTGGAGCTGGCCTGAGGGATCGGGCCCTCGCCGCCCTCATCGGCGAGATCACCGTCAATGCCGACGAGGATGACGGCGTGGACTTCGCTTGGCATCTTGCTCATGACACGAGGGGCGTCGAGGTCATCGACGCGTTCTTCGAGGGAGTCGAGCGGCGCGGCCTCTCGCCGAGATCCGAAGAACGGCAGAAACCTTGACGGGTCTCCGTCACAACTTGCGCCGGTATCTCACCTCGACCACGGGGAAGCCTCGCTGTTCGTCCACCTTCCTGGCGCCATCGGGAGCCCACCCGAGGACCTCGTAGAACGTCCTGGCCCGGTCGTTGGTCTCGAGGACCCAGAGGGTGACCGATCGAAACCCACCATCGCGGAGCTGCTCGCACCCCTGCTCCATCAGGAGCCGACCACCGCCTCGTCGCCAAACCTCGGGTGCCAGGTAGATCGAGGTCAGCTCACCGACGCCTCTCTGCGCGCCTTCGTCCCGGCTCGGGCAGGTGTGCGCGAAGCCGACGACCTGGTCGCCGTCGATGAGAACCAGCACCCGGCTATCCATATCGGTGTCAAGGACGATCTCTTCCCACATCGACTCGCCGCGGTCGACCGAGAGACTCTCCAGATAGGCGTCAGGTAAGAGCCCGGCGTAGGCCGACCTCCACGAGCGGACGTGGACGCTGGCGATGGCGCGGGAGTCGTGCACGGTGGCTGGCCGCACATCCATAGGGCGCAATCGTTGTCCCTCCAGGTGACGATGCTCCCTCCATTTTCTCGCTCCCGCCGCCGGACCGGATTTGCAGAGTCGATCAGGTCGTCGAGGTGAGCAGTCTCACCGCGCACCGAAGCCGCGGCGTCCTGGCGAGCCGGGCGTCAGCGGTGAGCAGGGCGCAGGCCAGGCCCTCGGCCAAGGCGACATAGGCGGCGTCATAGGGAGTGACATTCGCCCGGAGCTCAAAGGCGCGACGCATGAGCGGGAGCGTGGGATACCGATCCAGGGCCAGGTCGCCGAGGTCGGCGACAGCTGTGGCAAAGCGCCCCTCCGTGATGGTCTCGGCCAGCCATCGCGTGCGCAGCACCGCGACCGTTTGCACGTCAACAAGGTCGGGGGAACTCACGCCAGCCTCTCGTTCGAGCTCGCATCGCGCTCGGTGCCCATCATCGCCGTCGTCGGCGAGGACGTTGGCGAGAACCGACGCGTCGATCACGATCACCGGCGGCCCCGCACGTCGGCGATGTCGGCGACGGCCTGCTGAAACCCGACCCGGCCACCTCTGCGATGAGAGATCCGCTCGAGGACCTCCTCGAGAGTCGGCCGCTCGGCCAGGCGTCGCAGTTCCCCGGCGAGGTATTGCTGAAGAGACTGGCCCCGCGCCTCCGCCCGGCGCTGGAGCTCGACGTGGACTTCGTCGGGAAGGTCTCGGACCAACACACTCGGCATGCTTGCATTATGCTATCATGACGGAACGCCGGCGACTGAGGCGCTCGGCGGAGAGACCGACGCCGCCAAATTTGCGTCACCATGTGTCCGTGGCGCGACGAGAGGTCCTCATCCTGCTGGACGATGACCTGGTCGCCCGCCTCGACGCCCTGAGCGGACAGACCGGACTCAACCGTTCCGAGCTACTCCGTCGGGGCGCACTCGCGGTGCTGGAAGCGGCCGACACCGCCGCTGCCGACCGCGACCTGCAAGCCGCCTACCGCCGCCGGCCGCAAGATCCCGCCATTGTCGAAGCCGTCGGCCGCCTCGCAGCGACAACGGCGCCGGATTGGTAGTGCCGACGACATCTTCTCAGCCGATCTCGGCTCACCGACGGGCAGCCGCCCTCGCCGACCGTGTCGTCCGAATCACCTCGTCCCACGCCACGTTGCGCTTCTGCGCGGGCACCTTCATCGTGCCCGCCAGATCCAAGAAATCGGGCGTCCTGGCCAGCGTGGCCCGGTTGCCCTCGACGCGAAATCCCACCTCGTCGCCTTCCTTGATCCCCAGCGTGTCACGAACCGCCTTGGGCACGGTGAACCGCCCCTTCGATCCGACCCTCGCGGCTGCATCCACCGGCCCCTCCTCTCCCACCCAAGGTACGGAAATCCGTTCGGTGGCACCAGCGGCGGCCACCGATGAGTCCCGCGAGCGCGCGACGTCATCCCTGAGGGTCGGTTCCGAGACCTGAGGGAGGATCGCGGCCATGGCCACCTACGTCCTGATCCACGGGGCCGGATCCGATGCCTGGTACTGGCATCTGGTCGCTCCCCTGCTGCAGGCCCGGGGCCATGACGTGGTGGCTCCCGACCTGCCCTGCGACGATGACTCGGCGGGGCTGGCCGAGTACGTGGACGTGGTCGTGGACGCCATCGGAGGTCGGACCGATCTGGTCCTGGTGGCCCAGTCCCTGGCCGGGTTCACCACCCCCCTGGTGTGCGACCGCCTGCCCGTGGACCTGATGATCCTCGTGGCGGCCATGGTGCCGTCGCCGGGCGAGTCGCCCGGGGACTGGTGGGCCAACACCGGCTGGGAGCAGGCCCGGCGCAAGAAGGCCGGCCAGGACGGCCGCAGCGTCGACGGCGACTTCGACCCCATCACCGAGTTCCTCCACGACCTCCCGCCCGACGCGCTGGCCGAGGCCCTGGCCCGGCCGCCACGGGTTCAGTCAGGCACGCCCTTCGCCAAGCCCTGGCCCTTGGCCGCTTGGCCCAAGGTCCCGACCAGGTTCCTGCTCTGTCGCGACGACCGCTTCTTCCCGGCCGACTTCATGCGCCGGGTCGTCCCCCAGCGCCTCGGCATCACCCCCGACGAGATGGACGGCGGCCACCTACCCGCCCTGAGCCGGCCCCAGGAGCTGGCCGACCGGCTGGAGGCCTACCGGACCTCTCTCCTATAGGACGGCGATGGGGTTCACCGGCGACGCCGTGCCCCGCTCCAGCACCAAGGGGGCCACGGCCAGGAGGAAGGCCCAGCGTCCCTCGTCCCCGCACACGACGGAAAGATCGTCGAGGTCGAGGTTGTCGAGCAGGTGAAGCCCCATGGCCACGATGGCCATGGTGTGTATGGGCATGGGCACCCGCTCGACGCGCGACGGCAGCACGTCGGAGACGCCGTCGCTGCCCAGCAGGGCCACCTGGCGGTCGTGCAGCCAGGGCAGGCACGACGCGTCCAGGCCGGCCATGCGCTGCCTGGGCTCCCAGGGGCCGTGCTGCTCCCGCCAGCGCCACCGTCCCGTCCGCACCAGGAGGGCGTCACCGGACTGAACCCTGACCCCGGTGGCGGACTCGGCCGCTTCGAGGTCCTCGGGGAAGACGGGCTCGCCCGGCTCCAGCGCCTCCACGCCCCGCACCGCGGGCACGTCGATGAGCACCCCACGGGTCATGATCCCGGAGCGGAGGTGATGGATGCCGAGCTTGGTGGCGCCGTGGGCCGTGACCGTCTCGGCCGCGAAGCCGTTGTAGATGCGGCCCTCGTGGAAGATGTGGCAGAGGGCGTCGATGTGGCTGGTGGCGAACCCGTGCGGGGCGATGGCGAAGTAGTCGCCGCCGTAGCCCTCGGTCGCGGTGCCGATCATGTGGTGGGCGACCGGGGTGGGGTTGTCCAGCGCGGCCTGGGTGGGCAGGGGACGGGAGCACGACACCGTCCGCCCCGACCGCACGCTTCCCGCCGCGGCAGCGGTCACCTCGGCGGTGACGAAGTTCAGGGCCCCGAGCTGGTCGCCCTCTCCCCATCGACCCCAGTTGGACAGCTTCTGGTGGAGAGCGAGCACATCATCGGTGTTCATGGGCTGCCGCGACACGGACCCGCACAGTACTCGGGAGCACCTGGCCGACAGCCGGACTGCGGTCAGACGATGACGAGCTTCAACCGTGGGTCGAGCCGCCTCAGGTCATCGGGATCGGAGGTCACGACCTGCTGGCCGGTCCGGCGGGCACACAGGACGACGTGCGCATCGACCATGTCGCTGTGTTCGTCCGGCGAGAGCCGGAAGACGAGATCGTCTACGAAGGCCCGAGCGCCGATCTCGTTCCTGGATTGATGGGAGAACTGTTCTCGTGCCTTCGGGAGAACGAAGGCCCCGTCCTGGTCCGCGCAGCTATGGCGCACCTCAACCTGGCGATGATCCACCCCTTCAAGGACGGAAACGGCCGCATGGCGCGATGCCTACATACCATCGTCCTCACACGTGAACGAATCCTGGCACCGTTGTTCTCATCGATCGAGGTGCAGCTGGGTCGTGACACCGAGGCCTACTACGCCGTCCTGGGCGAGGTCGGTCATGACTCCTGGCATCCGGAACGCGACGCTCGGCCATGGGTCCGCTTCTGTCTCAACGCCCACTTCCGGCAAGCGCAACGCCACTTGCGACTCGTGAGGGAAGCGGAAGAGCTGTGGGGCCGCTGCGAGGACCTCGCCGCGGAGGCCCGACTCCCTGGGCGAGTCGTCGGACCGCTGTGCGACGCCGCACGCGGGCTCCAACTCCGCAACTGGTCATACCGTCTCGCAGTCGAAGAGTCGGAGGGGGTAAAGATCGACGTCTCTACGGCGAGCAGGGACTTTCGCTCCCTCGTCGACCACGAGCTGCTGACGGCGCAAGGCGAGACCAAGGGTCGCTACTACATCGCAGCGGACAAGCTCACTGCCGTCCACTCGAGCATTCGGGCGACCAGGTCAAAGCGAGACGCGACGGATCTGTTCGGCAAGCAGGGGTGAGCACCCGCCTTGCACCGCCGCGGGATAGGGCGGGGCCGTGAGCTACACCTACTCCGACGTCGACTCCACCTCGGATCCGGCGGGGGCGGTGGAGTGGCAGGAGCGCGTGGACCGGTGGCCCCAGGTCAGGGCCTACAAGCGCCGGGTCCTGGAGCTGATGGCCCAGGCGGAGAGGGTGCTCGACGTCGGATGTGGGCCCGGTGGAGACGTGCTCGCGGTGGGAGCGGATCGATGCGTCGGTCTCGACCGGTCCCTGGCCATGTGCCGGGCCGCGGCGGCGAAGGGCGCCACCGCCTGCCGGGCCGACGTCCACCGGCTCCCCTTCCCCGACGGGCGCTTCGCAGGGCTGTTCGCCGACCGGGTGGTGCAGCACGTTGAGGATCCGGACCGAGCCCTGGGCGAGATGGTCCGGGTCCTGCGCCCGGGCGGGAGGCTCGTCGTCGCCGACCCCGACCAGGAGACGCTGGTCATCCACATACCCGACGTGGACCAGAACCTCCTCGACCGGGTGAAGACCCTGCGCCGGGACATCGGCTATCGCAACGGGCGCCTCATCTCGTCCCTGCCCGCACGGCTGGCGGCCCTGGGCCTGGCCGACGTGTCGGTCGACCCCTTCCCCCTGTCGCTGACCGACCCCGACGACGCCTTCGGCCTGCCCGGATGGCCCCGGCTGTGGAGGAACCAGGGCGGCTTCTCGGACGGCGACCTCCTCGAGTGGGAGCGTGGCGTCGAGGGCTCCCGGGAGCGGGGCTTTCTCTACTCGCTCATCTACTTCGTCGTGTCAGCCGTGCGTTGAGAGGACGGAGCAGGGACCAGCGCAGATCGATGGCCGCGACGGCATCCACCGGCGCCGGCGCGACGACGTCGCTCTCGGGGGTGAACCGGCCCCGGTCCATGTGGATCACCCGTCCCGCCAGCCCCAGCAGGGCGGGCCGGTGGGTGGCCATGATCACCGTGCGACCGGCCA
>Ga0209577_10000243_pt1 | contig 55799 bp, 49 predicted proteins | sample GraSoiAngelo_109_FD_185874 | JGI IMG/M metagenome (GOLD analysis project Ga0209577, IMG submission 185874) | Grasslands soil microbial communities from the Angelo Coastal Reserve, California, USA - 14_0903_12_20cm (SPAdes) (version 2) | ecosystem: Environmental > Terrestrial > Soil > Grasslands... | reverse complement strand
GGTTGGGGATGGATCACGGCACTGACGAGCACGGCGATTCGGCAATTGGTGGAGCAAGGGACCTTGCAGCTGTCGTTGTTGGATCAGAAGAATCTGGCCGAGATCAGGGCGCCGGATTATCCCGGTGAGCGGTTGATGGTGTGTCACAACCCGGTGCTGGAGGAGCAGCGGCGGCGCAAGCGGCAGGCCTTGCTGCAGGCCACGGAGAAAAGTTTGGAGAAGATCGGCACAGAAGCGGCGCGACGGAAAAAGAAGCCCTTCACGGCCGCGGAGATTGGCGTGAAGGTAGGGAAGGTACTGGGACGTTACAAAATGGGGAAGCATTTTGAGTGCAAGATCGGTGAGGGCCGTTTCACCTGGAGTCGTCGTGCGGAATCGATCGCGGAGGAAGAGAAGCTGGATGGGATTTATGTGCTGCGCACGAGCGAAGCGACAGAGCAACTGTCGGCAGAAGACACGGTGCGGGGCTACAAGAGCCTGGCCGAAGTCGAACGGGCTTTTCGGTGTTTGAAAGGAATCGATCTGCTGGTGCGGCCGATTCGGCATCGCACGGAGGATCGCGTGCCGGCGCATATTTTTCTCTGTGTGTTGGCCTATTACGTGGAATGGCATCTACGTCGCGCTTGGGCACCCCTGTTGTTCGAAGATGAACAGCGCTGGGAAGAGCGCAAGCGTCGCGATCCGGTTCTATCGGCACAACCGTCGGCTTCCGCGGAGCGCAAGAAGCTCTCCCACGAAACGGCCGATGATCTTCCCGTGTACAGTTTTGAGGACTTGCTCGGCGCGTTGGCCTCTCGGGCCCGAGTGACTTACGTGTTCAAAGAGAAGGCGGAGCAGAAGACCGCGGACAAGACTCCTGTGACATTCTGGCAAGTGCCGGATCCGACGCCGGTGCAAGCCCGGGCCTACGAGTTACTGCGGCAGTTCAAAGTAACCGGAAGTTGAATTTTTTGCTATCCCTCCAGGAATCGGCAGAATACTCTTTGGCAGGTCCCGGAACTTCGGTCTAGTCTTGGGGGCTTCGTGAGGGCAAATGCGGCTCGGCGTCAAACAGAATGGCTTGGGTGTTTTGTTCAGTCGTGCGGGGGCGAAGATTTGCTCGCGCAAATCGTTGGAAAGAAAATCGCCTTTGACGATCCGGCAAGCGTCGCGCCGCAAACGAGCGGCTTGAATTTCTAACGGCGCTTGCCGGTTTGCAAGAATGTTTCTATTCTTTTTGACGCGATGACTCGCCGATCTCGGTTAGTTTTGGCCTCCTGCGCCCAATTCATCGTTGTTTATTTCGCCGTTCCTATGGCTGCCGACCTGTCCGGTCACCAATCTAGGCCACCGGCCCAGGGTGCAGCGCCGAATCCCACCGCCTTCCCCTCACCGATCGATTGGACCGCCGAGGAAGACCACCAGAACATGATGGAGCAACTCGGCATCGAGGCGCTTCGCCCCGGCCCGAGCGGCAACGAAAACGCGCCAAATCATGCGAACTACGACGAGGCCAAAGCGAATCCATTTCCCGATCTGCCCGATACCCTCACCTTGAAGAGCGGCAAAAAAGTGACCAGCGCGGAAATGTGGTCGGCGCAGCGCCGCCCCGAAATCGTCGAGGATTTCGAGCGCGAGGTGCTCGGGCGCGTCCCCAAAGGCGTCCCGAAGGTGACTTGGACCGTCACCAACACCGAAAATGCCGTTGTTGCCTTTCATCCTGTCGTCAAGAAGCAGCTCATCGGCCACGTCGACAATTCGTCTTATCCGCCTAGCGACGTGAACATCGAAATGCTTCTGGTGCGGCCCGCCAACGCCGCCGCCCCCGTTCCGGTGATGATGATGTTTGGCCGCGGCGATTTTGCGCGAGGCGGGGCGGCCCCGCTGCCCTTTGTCATTCCCGGCTCCGCGGCCAGCGATCCTCCTGCAACGGAACAGCTCATCACCGACGGCTGGGGCTACGCCTACATCAATCCGGCGAGCATTCAGGCGGACAACGGCGCGGGCCTGACCCGCGGCATCATTGGATTGGTCAACAAGGGCCAGCCTCGCAAGCCGGACGATTGGGGTGCGCTTCGAGCGTGGGCCTGGGGCGCGTCACGCGGCCTCGATTATCTCGAAACTGATAAAGCGATCGACGCAAAGCACGTTGGCATCGAAGGCGTCTCGCGCTACGGCAAAGCCGCGCTTGTGACCATGGCGTTCGACTCGCGCTTTGCCCTCGTGCTCGTGGGCTCGTCCGGAGAAGGCGGCGCCAAACTCTATCGCCGCAATTTTGGTGAAGCCGTCGAAAACCTTACGGGCACGGGCGAATATCACTGGATGGCAGGCAATTTCCTGAAGTACGGCGCCGCGGAAGCGATATTTGGCAGCAAGAACGCCGGCGATCTTCCCGTCGACGCGCACGAACTTATCGCCCTTTGCGCGCCGCGTTTGACGTTCGTCAGCTACGGCGTGCCAGAGAAAGGTGACGCGAAATGGCTCGACCCGCAAGGCAGTTTCATGGCTGCCGTAGCGGCCAGCCCCATATTCGAGCTTCTCGGCGCAAAAGGATTGGGCGTTTCCGAAGATTACCACACTGCAAAAATGCCTCCGGTAAGAGTGGGCTTGCTCGATGGCCAACTGGCGTGGCGCCAGCACGACGGCGGTCACACCGACGGCCCCAACTGGAAATACTTTATCGCCTGGGCGGACAAATTCCTGCATCACAAGCCCGCATTTTTGCCATCCCCTGCGGGACAAATCGCGACGCCTCCTGCCGATCATCAGCCCGCTCCTCGAACCGACCCCAACTCCCTCATCGCTCACGAACAGTTGCTCGAAAAGGCAAAAAAGGACCACATCGACACTTATTTTGAAGGCGACTCCATCACGCGCCGATGGGGCGCAACCGATTATCCGGACCTCCTTGCCAACTGGAAGCACAACTTTTTCGGATGGAATGCCGCTGACTTTGGCTGGGGCGGCGACAAGACCGAAAATATTCTATGGCGCCTCGAGAACGGCGAACTCGACGGCGTCCATCCGAAAATCATTGTGCTACTTGCCGGCACCAATAACATCGGCAACCATCTGCCCGCTGAAGGCGCTGACGCGAAAGTTGCCGAGGTCACCAGTGGCATCCAGGCGATCCTGCGCGTCCTTCGGACCAAAGCGCCCGAAGCCACCATCATGCTGATGGCCATCTTCCCGCGAAATGATAATCCCGCGGTCCTGCCCATCATTGACCGGATTAACGGGAACTTATCCAAGCTCGCTGATGGCGTGAAAATTCGTTTTCTGAACATCAACGACAAACTGGCGGATCGCGATGGCAAGCTGTTCGACGGCATGATGATGCCCGACAAACTGCATCCTGCGCTCAAGGGCTACCAGGCGTGGGCCGACGCGTTGAAGCCGATCTTTGCGCAACTCCTCGGCCCGCCAGCGAAGGAAGATCACGCGCCTCCGCCCACAGGCGATCCCAGCGGCTTACACTGAAGGTCCCTCTCAATGGCGTCCCGGCTTGCCGCCGATCTCGATATCCAAATCATCACCAGCCGCCAAATCGCGAATACACAGCTTGGTCAGGTCGCGTGCATCGCACTGATAAATCTGCTTCAACGGCAAATCCGAATCGTCCACCTCGTACTCGCCCGACGCCATATCTTCCGCCGTGTCCGTCGAGGAAGTGACCACAGGGCTCCCCTCTTGCACGCGCACGCGGAATTCTTTGGAAGCGGGCTCATAGTTTGCATAGCTAAAGCAATGTCCGATGCACGCGCGTTCTACAGCGTGCTGAACGAATTGGATTCGCGATCCCGGCGGCGCGTCGATGGTAACGACCACTCGTGTTCCCGGAGCCAAGCTGTCCGTCAATTTTTCTGCATTCGCTTCAAGCCGATTGAGCCATCCCGTGTCCTGGTAAAGGAATGCGAAGTACAACAATGCGCATCCTGCAAACCCAGCGAGATGCCACTTCCGGGGCTTGAGCTGTCCCAGAATGCAAAGGCCAAAAATCGCTGAGATGGTCGTGAGCCGCGAGCCCAGCAGGCCAATCCAGCCCGCGTCCGGCGAAGGCCGCAAATTTTCCGGCAGCAGCGTCACTGCGCAAAAAGTCACCGCGTACCATTCGAAGGGCAATTCGAACCGCTTCCAGGGACCCGGCTCTTGCTGCCCAGCGAAAAAATTCGCCGCTACGCAGACAACGGCGAAGAAAAATGCCGCAACCGTCAACCCCATGTACCGTTTCCCGTACAGCACCAGTTGGTCCGCGCCGTTATAGAGATAAAACGCCGCGCGGTCCCAATCCGCGGAAAGCGCCTGCCGGTGCGACGCGTACCAGTAGACCGCGTAAAATCCCGCCACGGCCGTCAGCGGCAACACCAGCTTCCACCAGCCCGGCAATTTCGCCCGGATGCGCACGTAAGCAACCATGCCAATCAACCATAAAAATCCAATCGGATGCGCCACGTAAGCCAGCACCGCAAAAATCCCTGCGCCAATCCAATCCACTGTTCGCGCGCGCCAAACCAGGGCCAACCCAAAACAAGCCAATCCCAGGGACAGATAGTAGTTCATGAAACCCATGCTGAAGGAATACCCATACGCCAGCATGGCGATCGGCGGCGTCAGAGACCACGGTGGCCGTTCGGTGACCGCACTAACAAATGCGAAGACGCCCCAGAAGAAGACCAACACGCAGACGGAAACCGCGATTCGCTGGGCCGTCGCAAAACCTGCGACTTTCGCGAGCCCCAGCAGCATCACATCAAACAAAATGTTGTCCCATTGCTTAGCGAGGTAGAGGCCCGGCGCTTGTCCCTTCCCGATCAGCTGCGCCAGCCATGCGTTGTAAACGTGGCTCGCCAGGTCGCCTGCCTCAATCCGCCGGTGCCAAAAGCACGGGATTAGCACCGCTAGGCTGACCGCAAGAATCAACCATCGCCTGCGCCGCAGAAACGTCAGCGTCGCGTTCCCTTCGTACAAGAAGCGCGCCCAGGTCTCCAGAATGTCTTGCAGCGGCCCCATCCAACTCCCAGCGTGGACCCTGTAGATAAACAAGTCCGTCCGCGCCGCGCGCCATTCTATCCGAAGCGCTCCTTCTGCGTTCGAATTTAGGTGGCTATTCTGGCTCGCTCGAATGGGGGCAAATCGCCTTCAGGAAAAACGCGCTTCGATTCTTCGTTGTCGGCAGACGGAATTGCGGGGGAAGGGTGGACTTTACCTCGATGCTTGATTCTCGCCCAGCCTCTTCAAGCGATCGCGCAGGCGCCGCTGCAGAGGTGGCGGCGTGTTGGGGTTGAAGGCCACCAGGTACCAAAGCGGCTGGCTGCGGTCGCGGCTCAGCCATGCGAGCGTATTCGGATCCGCGTTCGGATGCCGCGCCACATTTTCGCGAATCGCGCCGTAAGGATGCTTCGCCAACTTGCCCAGCGTTTTGGCATTCGCCCGCGGGTGTTCGCTGATCAGCCGCAGCAAATAGAAGTCTTCCGGCGGCGCCTGCTTGGCTAGCTTTTCCAGCATTTCCGGCTTGGCATCGGCACTCAGCACTAGCCCGATTTTTTCATCCCACGCCACATTGATTTGGTTCAACTCCCGCGTGCGCGCGTGAATCAGCTCTTCGAGTATGCGGCGCTCCTGCTGCCGCCGCGCGATCGGCAAATCCGTGCCCTCCAGAGAATCGAGAACGCGAAGAAGGTGCTGCCTCTCCCCGAAAACAATTTGGGAAGTCCGAGAGACCGGTCCTTTCTCCTTCTCCTTGTGCTGCACCAAATCAGAACGTCGCATCGCTAAGTTGCTCCACACCGCTTCCCCATCGCTTATTGGGGAATCCAGCATCTCCGTTTGCATTTTAACCCGCCCTTGCGCCATGCAAATTGGGGCTGGTTCTGGTGGCACACGAATTATGTTCTGCGGAAACCGTAGGGTAAAGTTAAGTAGAGCCCGTTGTGCCCGAAGTGGCACTCCGGTTTGAAGGCGCCTGCGGGCATCGGAGGATTGGCGGAGTTGCTCATCCTCCGCTGTTTGCGAGCTACTTTAGGCCGTACGATTTAGGTTTGTAGCGCAGGGCGAAGCCGCGAGCCTGGCGGTTTTTTTTAACGGGACCTGTCTTCTAGCGGCCAAATTTAATCAACGGAACGGAACCATGTCCGCATTTCAAGAACTAAAAGAAGAGCTCGAACATTACGAGCAAATGTTTGGCCGCGAACGCGGCCGCCTCGCCGTTTCGCTCGATCGCATCACCAACGCTCTGGTACTCGCCGGGCAGCACGGCGTCTACTGCACCAGCCAACGAGACCCCGGCGTGCCGGCAATGGACTTGCGCATGATTCATCAGGAACTGGTTCACGCGAAAGAGTTAGTGCAATCGGTAATGGAGGATTTGCGCAAAGCCAACGAGCAGCCCAAGAACTAATCCGCTTCCGCATTATCTTGCCTCTTTGCTTTAATTCGCTATTTCTTTATTTCCGGTTTTTTCATTCCGCCCGCAAAAACGGATTCGTCTCGCGCTCCCGCCCAATCGTCGTCATCGGGCCGTGTCCCGGATGGACGATCGTGGCATCCGGCAAGTGCATCAACTTGCCGCGAAGCGAGTCCATGATTTCCTCCATCGACCCGCCCCACAGATCCGTTCGGCCGATGCTCCCCGCAAACAGCGTATCGCCAGCAAGCAGTTGCGGCACGCGAATCTCGTTTTTCTCCGAATCTGTTTTTTCAAAAGGCGCCTTTTGAGAAGCCTCAGACCTATTGACGCCTTTGTCCGTCAGAGAAATCTTGCCTGCATCGTGCGGAAGATACAGCGAAACGCTTCCCGGGGTATGCCCCGGCGTGTGAATCACCTGTGCTTCGAGCGAACCCCAGCGGAGCACGTCGCCCTCTTTGAGCAACTGATCGATTTCCGTCACATCCGGCGGCAGCACGCCAAGAAAGGAAGCCTGCATGTCCATCGCCTGATAAAGAGGCAAGTCGTCGCGGTGCATCAGGACGGGCGCGCCGGTGTATTGGTGGAGCTTGCTCAAACCGCCGACGTGATCAATGTGCGCATGTGTGCTGACGATGGCCTTTACCGTCAGCCGCCGCCGGCCCAGCAATTCCAGAATGCGCGTGACCTCGTCGCCCGGGTCCACCACCAGCGCCTCGCGCGTGAGCGGGTCGCCAATGATCGAACAATTGCATTGCAGCATGCCCACAGGAATGGTGATGTGAATCAAACTGTCTTGCGCGGCGTTGAGCGCGGGCAGGCTTTTTAAGCTGTCTCGCATCTAGCGATTATAGCATTGGATTCTAGGACCTTTCCGGAGCGTGCAAGCTCGCAATCGCCCCGCCACAGAAAAGGCGATAGACTGAAGCTGGACGAAAAAAAGAGCTATGGAAACGCAGGCAATCACCCAAACCCCTCCGACACCAAGGACGCCTGACGCGGCGTTGGCAAAGCTGCAATCTGCCGCGGGAGCGAAGATGGGCGTGTGGTTCAACTGCGCGCTGCCCGATGATTTTGGCGACCCCGCCGCAGAGTACCGCTATGCCAATCACACCGTCGCGCTCGAGGACAAGAATTACCGCGCTTATCTCAGCTTCATCGGCCCGGATCGCGTGCGGTATCTGAACGCGATTCTGACGAACAACATCAAAGATCTGGTTGCGGCAAAAGGCGCTATTTCTTTGCTTCTTAACCCGCAAGGACACATTCTCGCGGAGCTCGAAATCTACGCGCTCGCGGACCGCCACTTTTGCGTCTCGTATTCCATGATTCGCGAGCAACTCATCCAGTGGATGGACAAATACATCATCATGGACAACGTCACGCTCACCGACGAGACAGAGCTCTGGGGATCGCTGGCCCTCGAAGGTCCAAAGGCCGCCGCCGTCGCAAAAGAAGTTTCCGGCGTGGACATTGCGCCGCTCGGAGAACTTGCTTCGACCGACAGCTCCATCGGCTCGATTCCCTGCCGCGTTGTGAAGCGTTCGCCTGGCGGCGTGCCGGGAGCCGAGTTCGTCGTCGAGCGCACCCATCTCGCCGCGCTCTGGCAAATTTTGCTCGAAGCCACGCGCAAACACGGCGGCGGCCCAGCAGGCTACGCCGCGCTAAGCGGAGTGCGCCTCGCACAAGGGGTGGCCTGGTTCGGCTACGATTTCGGCGACAAACAAATTCCGCACGAAGCGGGCCTGGAAGACAGCCACATCAGCTACACCAAGGGTTGCTACACGGGACAGGAAATCGTGGAGCGCGTGCGTTCGCGGGGCCACGTTAATCGTCGCCGCGTCTCGTTACTCTTTTCCGGCGATGCCGTTCCCGAAGCAGGCGCAGTCCTGACCGCTGCTGACGGCAAAGAAGTCGGCTACCTCACTCGCGCAGCGCGCATATGGGATCCGCTGCGCATCCTCGGCACGGGCTATGTCCGCAAAGAAGCCGAAGCTCCTGGAACCACGTTGCACTGGCCCGGCGGTACCGCCACCGTCACTCGCGTACCATGAGCTCCACACACCTTCTTACGCGATTCGTTCTCGCGCGCAATCTATTGTGCTCGCGAAGTGAAAGCCTGCCTCCGCGTCACCAGGAAATACAGGATCACGAGAACGATGGGGAGTGACATCACCAACCCTATCCATACCGGGAAGTCCAATGGAGCGGGCTGCGGCATGCGGGCATGCAAGGAAGCCATCATCGATTCCATGAGCTGTTGAAATCTTGCGCGATGGCCAGGGATGCCCATGAGCAGCGTCACATTTGCGAGCGCCAAGCATTGCAATCCGATGGTTGCAAACAGGCCCCAGTTCTTCAGCTTCAATAATCCCACTGCCGCCGCCATCTGAGCAGCCATCCATACACCGAGAATCAGGTACGCGCCTCTTCCCAAGAGGAAGAAACCCAGAAAATAGAACGGGATCGGCATTCCAGGAAACAGAGCACGGTTCACTAGCAAACCCAGCGGGGCCAAGGCGGAGCCAATGAGCAGGAACCATCCGATGACGGTTACGCTGAGCGGTCGCGCGCGTTCACTGGCACTGCGGGCGGGGACCGCTGCCGCCAAAAACAAATCCCCAGCCGCCGATTGCCGAACCGGGGGCATCGCTTGAAATTGCGCCTTCACACTTCTCTTATTGAAAAAATAAATCCAAAAGCCGCCCAGCACAGCGAACATGGCATAGAAAAGCACTATGCCCATGCGCATCAACGACATGAAACTGGAAGAAAGGTTCGGAAGCGGAATCAGAGCCATAAGCGCCGAAGCGGGAAGTGAAACACAGACGAGGAAGCCTGCGAAAACCAACAACGAAATTCTGGCCCATTGCTTCACGTAAATAAGTCCAATACCAGAAGCAATTCCCCACCCGCCAAAACCGAGAATCAGAACTGCCTCGACGACCAAAATCATGCCGAAATTCACAGGGGCATGGGGTGTTGTGCTTGCTGTCGACACGAGAGCTGACGACCGCAACATCAGCAGACCGCCAAGAAGCGTAAACGCGCTTGAGAGGATGACCACTACCGCTGAAATCGTAACGCCCACGGAACGAGGCAACGCCCACCCCTTTCGATCAAGCGCGCTTGAATATCACTCACATCCCTTGCACAAGCGTTTCCTAGACGTGGTCACGAGGAACATCGAGGCAGACACACCTGTCAGGCCCGGGGAACGATGGCTTCCACGGCGGCGCAGAACTGATCAATCTCGTCCGGTGAGGTGTAGACGTTGGAACTGACGCGAATGCCGTTGAAGCCAGGGCCCGTGATGGGCGTAACCAAAACGTTGTATTTGTTGAGCAGCGCCTCGTAGAGTTTTCCGGGCTCGATGGCCTCGAAGTGGATGGTGCCGAATGCACCGGACTGGTTCGGTCCCAACTCAACCAGCACTTTGGCGCCGGGAACTTTGCTCAAGCGCTCCGCCCAGCGATTCTTCAGATAGCGCAGGCGCGCGAATTTTCGCTCCCCGCCGATCTGCTCGTGGAATTCCAACGCTTGCAGCGTGGCGTTGTGCATGGCGGCAGGATGCGTGCCGATTTCTTCGAACTTGCGGATATTTTTGTCCATCGATTCCGGCGCGGCCATCAACGCCCAGTGCTTTTCGATGCGGTCCCTGCGCACGTACAACATGCCCGTGCCGATGGGCGCCGAGAGCCATTTGTGCAGGCTCGCGCCATAGAAATCGCAATCTAGTTCGGAAAACTGGAACGGCACGTGCGCAAACGCATGCGCGCCATCGACAATGCTCGTGACGCCTCGTTCTCGCGCCAGCGCGCAGATTTCCTTCACAGGAAGAATCTGGCCGGTCATAAACACGACTTGCGACACGTGAATGACGCGCGTGCGCGGCGTGATGGCCTTCTCGAACATGCTTACTAAGTCGGCGGGATTGTGCACCGGCACGGCAAAGTCCAGTTGCTTTAGCACAATTTTTTCGCGGCGCTCGCGCTGCTGCCATGTGGTAATCATGCGCGGATAGTCCTGGCTTGTGGTCAAGACTTCGTCGCCAGGCTTCAGATCCAGGCCAAACTGCGCAATCTGCAGTGATTCGCTGGCGTTGCGCGTGATGGCGACGCAATCCGGATCGGCGTTCCACATCTGTGCGAGCCGCTTGCGAACGTCTTCGATGCCTGGCTCCAAGTCGTGCCACATGCGGTAGGCGGGGAGCTGGTTGCTGTAGCGGATGGCTTCAATCTCGGCGTCGAGGACTCCGCTTGGCGCCGGAGCCACTCCACCATTGTTGAGGTTGATAAGCTTCGGGTCGCGGGCGTACGCGCTGCGAATCTTCTCCCAGTATTCTTCGTCGCCGGCCAGATCTTCCGGTGCGACGTGGGCATAGGCCCGATTCAGAAGCGCAGCCAGTACCACCGCTTCCGCTCCACCGAGAAAATCACGACGGCTTACTTCAGTACTCATAGCGGCAGCTCCACCACAGGTTTTCAAGGGCCAGCATACCGCAAGCAGCCAGCCTGAGGGGTGCGGAATATACCTGAAATGAAATACTATTTCGCGCCTTCATTGTCGCAGATGTCCCACTGAGCGTTGGTGATCTCATTCCGGGAAATGCCGCCAACAATTCTCTTTCCATGGAGGACCACGCAGCCGTTCCGGGTGCAATCGCCCAAAGAGAGCGCGAGGTACTTGGCCCATTTGTCGGCCTTGTCGTCCCATTGCTTGCACTCATGAACCGCCGAGGCGTCGGGGCACGAGACCAGGCCTTGATTGATCGAGATATTGGTCGGCGTATCCCCATAATTGCCGCAACTCAGCACAAAGGTCTGGTGATGGCCCAGATAGATGATGGGAATGACGTCCGGATCGCCTTCCGGGGAGAACCGCTGCTGTGGAGTGATCTTCAAGGTAGCTCCACCGTGGACCTCCACGAGGTTCGCAAGGTAGGAAGAGTTCGCGACCGGAGTAAAATCCGGATTCCGCTCGCAGGCAGAAGCGATGGCGAACGCGGACATGCGCTCGCCGTTAAGAATATAAGGAATAGGAAAACGAGCCACGCAGGCCTGGAATTTCCGTTCGGCCTCGGCTTGTTGTTTTGCGACGTGTCTGTGATACAGCCGCAAGCTGAGAAAGAAAATTCCGGCAGCAATGGCTGAGCTGCCCGTAACCCAAAAGAAGACTTTGCGGAATGGCTTGTGATAAACCGCAAGCACAAGAACCGTCGAAGTGAGAATGGAAGCAAAGAGAGCTGTCCCAAGGGTCATCGTGAGTCTCCGTTCCGTGATTATAGTTGCTCGCAGAACCGATCGCGCGGGAGGGGTTCGTAACTGGCAACTCGTGAGCCGCGATGCGTGAGCGGCGAAAAAGCTGACGAGAGGAAGCAAACGCCAAGATACCGGGTTAAGGCGTGGCGGAGCGGAAGAGTTCGGAGATGGAGACGAAACGGAGGCCTTTTCTGCGGCCCACTTCGAGAATGTGCGGCAGCGCTTGAAGGCTGCGTGAGGGATCGGGGATGCCGTCATGGAGTATGACAATGGCTCCGGGAACGAGGTTCTTTTCCACCACCCAGCGGATATACCAGACCGGCGGATGCACCGGGTCGTGGGGGTAGGCGCAGCCAAGGACGCAGGTATACCCGCGTTGCTGAGCCAGCTTGAGCTGTCTTGACCATGCGACCCCGCCGGGAGGGCGGAAGAGCGCGGGCTTTGCGGCGAGGCCTAGCGCCGCTTCAGTCTCGTCGAGATTGCGAACAAATGTGGCATCGGGGTGGCCGAGGGTTGGGACATTGTCGGAATAGTGGTTACCAACCTCGTGTCCGCCAGCCCGGATGCGGGCAAGCACATCGGGGTGGCGCACGGCGCGGTTGCCAATGAGGAAGAAAGTGGCTTTGGCGTTATGACGTTCGAGGAGATCCAGGACCTGGGGCGTGAAGACAGGGTGGGGACCATCGTCGAACGAAAGCCCCACGAGCGGAAGACGTGTGCGGACGCGATAGACCATGTTCGGCGTGAACCGCTCGAGCCCGGGAAGAATCGACAGGGGCTCGGTCCAAAACACGAAGAGACCGAACAACGCGAACGCGCCACCAACCAGAAGAAAAACAAAACCGAGACTCAACGTTCACCTGCGCGTAGCATGGTCCATTCTAAGGGGTACGTGCATTTTTTCGGAGCGCGGCTCGGGCAGGCAGCAGCCAAGGTAGGGCGGCGTAGGCTCCGAATGAAACTCCGCGTGGGGGCGGGAGGAGACTACTTTTAGGCGCTTGCGGACCAATCGGCCGGTGGATACGCGAGCCGCCAAAAACTTGGGGCGGGCTGTGTGAATTCCACGGCAACGTTGGTCCGCCCTGACAGTTGCTTCTCCACGTAGACCACCCGGCACTCCTTCTGCTCCCCACTGTTTGTGTTTTGCATGAAGAGCCTTTGCTTAAGCGCTACTTTTTCCGTTAAGGCTACCAGCGCACCGTGCGCGTTGACCACCAACGTCTCGGTTCTTTCAGAGAACAGGGGGCCCTGTCTTGACGGACTGTGAAGGACAACCGGGACAATCAACTCAACACGCTGGCTGCGCCGCTTCCTAAGCCATGGTTTGGTATCAGTGAGCTGGGCACTCATCGAAACCTCGCGGTACTGCCTATATTTTACATTCTCAAACCGAGGTCGTGTTCAAAAGTGCAGATGAGGGTATCCAATTCGTTCAGTCCTACATTTGCAATAGCTAGCGGCGTACCGTCGTCCCTACAATTCCCAATGTGTCCCGGCGTGAGTTGCTCTCGTGTCCATCGATTTTTTCTTCCTCGTCAGACAGTCGTTGCCCGGCCATAGTCACTTGGGACCGTACCATTGCGAATTATATTGAGGTGATGAAACAGCTAACAAGAAAAGAAATTGCGGGCTGTTTTTAAGGCGCAGCGGAAGGCTGGTAACCAGTTGATGAACGAGCTTTGCGGCCATCTATCGCCGAGGACATTCCTTAAGCATCATCAGGTAGAGTCCTGATTGCGCGCCAAAAAGCACATTTCTAGACTAATGCGCCTGTATTTTGTACTTCGTAGGCGGCCAGTTTCCTTACGCGAGGAAATCGGTTCGATTCGTTCCGCTTGCCAAGTGCTCGACCCGGGCCCTGGCACACTCGACCAGCTAGCGCCCTTTGACTCCGGAGGTAAACATGTCAAAGGAATGGGACGTTCTGGTAGCATCCGCTAATTTTGAACACCGCAGAGAGCTAGTCCGAATCCTGGAGGAACTTCCGCTCAACGTGATCTCGGTCTCGACGTTTCAGCAAGCGGAAGAAGTGCTTTCCAGGCAACACATTACCCTTTTGTTCTCCGATCAGCAGTTGCCGGACGGCTCCTTCAAAGAATTGCTGAACCACACGCATTCCGTGAAGCAGCCGCCCCGCGTGGTGCTAACCACGGAAGCGTGCGATGAGGTCGATCCGCAAGAGATCGGGCAATCGGGTGTGCTAGGCACGATCAAGTATCCGTTCCACGCCACGGACGTCGAGCTGCAAATCATTCGCGCCGCGCACGAAGAGCGTTTGGAAGAAGCGGCCACAGCCGTTACGCAACTTACACCATAAGGGTCACGTAGGAAAATTCCCCAACTTGGCTTATTCAGCAAACCTCAGTTTGCTTGTGAAGAGGCACCGGCTGGCTGGAAGCTTTCGGGACTGAGCGCGGCCGGGAGAAGCAAGACCGCGGTAAATGCCGAACGAGAAATTCTGGGTAAACATGTAGACGGCGTGAATCAGACGCCGCGTGCCGCCCATCAAATCGTTGGGAACCACCAGAGGGCCGCCCCACAGCAATTCAAATTAGCGGACCAACCACAATCGCCCCGTCACAAAAGGTTGTGACGGAGCGGCGCCTCCTCCATACCGAGGAACCGGAAACGGTCATTGGGTTCGTCCTCGATTGCTAACTCATTGCCTCGACCATAGACTTGGGGAGACCACGACCAGGAATTCAACACCGGGAGTGCCAGCGCCCAGTCGCCAACGGCAGATTCATGTTTGACCGGTACACGGAAAAGGCGCGTCGCGTGATTTTCTTTGCGCGCTACGAAGCCAGCCAGTACGGAAGTCCGTACATCGAAACGGAACATATCTTGCTTGGGCTTTTGCGCGAGGACCGAGCACTAATGAAACGGTTTCTCGGCGAAGCTGATACTGAACCACCCATTCGCGCCGAGATCGAGCGGCACATTACGATAGGCGAACGCATTTCGACTTCAGTCGAAATGCCGTTGACAGATGAATGTGAGAAAATCCTACGCGCGGCAGCGGAAGAAGCCGACCGGCTGGGCCATCGCCACGTTGGGACAGAGCACTTGCTCCTTGGAATGCTAAGCGTGGAGGGCTCGCTGGCTCAGCAGATCCTACAGGCAAGGGAGCTTCGGCTGGCAACGCTGCGAGAACAATTGCCCAAGATCGAGGTCGCAGCGGATGTCGAAGCCACCGCGATAACTGGCCATTCAGTTCGGCCATCAAGCCGCCCAGCAATGTTAAAACTGGAAGACTTTCTTGCCGGTCTCAAGTTGCATAGGGCGGAGGACCTGTTGCCGTTCTTTGCTGAGAACGCCCGCTTGATAAACGTTCATGGAAGGCAATGGAATCGCGAGGAAATCGAAAAGGAATTCGTCGCGCTGTTTGCCCCCTATGCCAAGAAAAATGCCACTCACCTCATTGAAGAAACTGTAGTGGATCGAGGCGACGTGGTGGTAGCAATCGTTCTATGGAAGAACGCCATTCTGGCAAGTATGGAGCGCGTCTGGGCCCACCGGATGAGCGTGGTTCTTGTTCGACAAGGCGAACAGTGGGCCATCGCACTGATTCAAGTCACACCTGTTCAACCCGCATAAATCGAGAGGGCATTCGAATTGCGACGGGCAGACTCGGCCTTGTTATTCAGATTCTTGTTATTCAAATTCGCGGCGAGGAGCGGCTTGGTCGAGGCCGACGCGGCCCGCGGCGATTTCGGCCTTGAAATAATTTTCGCCGAGGATGGGCGAACCAGCCAGACGGCGCAGCATGGCGATTTGGCCGATGTGATTGAGGGCGTCGGCGACCGGGCCCTGGAAGAGGCCTTCGGCGGAACCGTGTAGAGGCTCGGAAGAAGCCAGGTAATCGTCGAACGTTTGCAACGCCGTGAAGAAGCGCGCGACCTCGGCCTCCCACGACAAAGGCCTGGAGTCGCGCCAAGCTTGCTTGCCTTGCGCGATGGAGAGCGCCCAGTCAAACAGGTCGCCCATATGCCCGAGAATTTGCGCCGGCGTGCGCGTCTTGTCGCCGATGTGGAATGTGCCAAAGTGATCGGGCGCGCCGCGCAGCGCCTTGCCGGCGCGATAGGCGACCGTGGCGAGCGTGTGGCGCAAAAGCTGGCGCGCAGGATCGGGAGATGCGGTTTCTTGCGATGCGCTTGCAGGTAAGGCGGTCATGGGGTTGTCCCTTTCGTGTGCGCGCGGGAAATAAGAGTTTTAACACAGGGGGCGCAGAGAGCACAGAGGGGACAGAGGAAACGCCAAATGAGGCAAGGCAAGGAAACGCCGACGCCTTGGTTTTTCTGGGAAGAAGAATCCTCACGCGTAAAGGCGTGAGCTACAGAATCATTGCCTAGTGTAGACGTGTAGACGCGGACGTAATCGACGAGCATTTGCTGAGGGAACTGCGTTGTGCTGTCAGGCGAGCCGGGCCAGGTGCCGCCGACGGCCACGTTGAGAAGGATGAAAAAGGGATGATCGAAGATCCAGGTTCCGCCGGCGGGCCACTGGGCCTTGGTGAAAGTGGCGTAAAGATTGGTGTCCAAGTAAAAGCGGATCACGCCAGGCTCCCATTCGACGGCATAAAGATGAAAATCGTCGGCAAATTCCTGGCCTGCAGCCAGAGTGAAAACAGAAGTCAGATCACTCGTGCGACCGTTCGCGCTTGGCCCGTGAAGCGAGCCGTGTACAGTTCCCGGCTCCCTGCCAATATTTTCCATGATGTCGATTTCTCCGCACTTGGGCCAGCCGACCGAAGTAATGTCATTGCCAAGCATCCAGAAAGCGGGCCACATTCCCTGCCCTGCGGGAGTTTTGATGCGCGCCTCAAAGCGGCCATAAGCCTGGTTGAATAGACCCTGAGTCTTCAGCCGCGCGGAAGTGTAGTTGCGCACGACGCCGTCTGAGCACGTATAGGGAGCGCTTTCCTGTCGCGCGGTAATGACGAGATTGCCGTTCTGGATGTGCGCGTTCTGCAAGCGGTTCGTATAGCACTCGAGTTCGCTGTTGCCCCAGCCTGTTCCGCCTAAATCGTAGGTCCATTTCTTGGGATCCGGCGCGGAGCCGTCCGGACCGTTGAATTCGTCAGACCACACGGGAGTCCAACTGGAAGCCGGGGGCGCAGGCAGCATGGGTGGAGGCGGGTCGTGGTAGAAATGGCAGCCGCAACCAAGCAGACAAGCAAGCAAAGTTGTAAGAAGAAAAATCGCACCTTGCGGTGGAAGGGCTAGGCGCAAAACGCCGGGAATGCCTTTTGCACACTCGTAGTGCACCGACACCCTCCCCAGCCGTGGAGTCCTCTTCCACTTACGACTGAGAACTGAAACCTTACAGCTCTACGCCAGATTCATCGCGCGTTTGAACGAGCCCTTTTCGTTTTCGATCTTCTTCTGAAGCTGGAGGATGCCGTAAAGCAGCATTTCTGGCCGCGGGGGGCAGCCGGGCACGTAGACGTCTACCGGAATCACCTGATTGCAGCCTTGCACGATGGCGTAGTTGTTGAACACGCCGCCGGAAGTCGCGCAAGCGCCCATGGAAATCACCCACTTGGGTTCAGGCATTTGATCGTAGAGCTGGCGAACAACCGGAGCCATTTTCTGCGAGAGCCGTCCGGCAACAATCATCAAGTCAGCCTGACGCGGCGAAGGCCGAAAAACTTCCGCACCAAAACGCGCCACGTCAAAGCGCGCTGCCGCCATGGACATCATTTCAATCGCGCAGCAGGCGAGTCCAAAACCGAGCGGCCAGATGGAACTTTTGCGCGCCCAGTTCACCGCCTTATCCAGTTTCGTAAAGATGATGCCTTCGTCCTGGAGCAGGCTGCCGAAATCCTCGGGCTTCGTTAGCGTTGCATGTTTTCCGAGAGAGGTGCTCATACTTGCCTCATCATTCCTTTTTTCTCACCTGTTATTTTCGCACACCCGCCATTCCTGAAACAAATGACCCAGTTCGTTAAACACAAGCGCGAACAACAGGATTGCGGGTTACCAGTGCAATCTTTGAATGCCCGGCACATTGCGACCACGCCCTTTGGAGTGCGGGCAGCCCCGCTGCCGCTTTTCCGCCTGCTCACACCGCTCTGTATTTTGCGATCCTCAATCGGGAAGGAATCACCAAGGACAACGCAGGATGAGTCATGAGTTACGACTCGCGTGCTGGCACGGGCCCCAAATGGTATTCGGAGGTGGAAACCGCGCGCATGGCGCGAAAGTATTGAATGACCGAGCCGGGCCACAGCGTAGTGTTCTCTCCGGTGTGCGTGTCTTGATACCAACTGCGGCACCCACCGGATTGCCAAACCGTCCGCGCCATGTGCTCGCGAAGATTGGCGGAGAAGTGCTGCTGCGATTCGGCGCGAACTTCCATCACGCCGACGTTGCGTTCGCGCATCAGCTTCAGGCACTGGATGACGTAGCCGACTTGCGCCTCAATCATCAGCACGACGGAATTGTGGCCCAGGCCGGTGTTGGGGCCGAGAAGAATGAAAAAATTCGGAAAACCGCTGACCGTCACGCCGAGATAGGCGCTCAAGCCGTTGCGCCAGGCGTCGTGAATCTCGAGGCCCCCGCGGCCAAACAGCTTCATGCCGATGAATTGCTCGGTGACATGGAACCCGGTGCCATAAATCAATACGTCGACCGGACGCTCCGCACGGTCTTGCGTAACGACGCTATGCTCCCGAACCTCGGCAATTCGATCCGTGACAAGTTCTACGTTACGGCGCTGAAACACGGGATAAAAATCGTCGGAAAGAAGAATGCGCTTGCAACCAATCTGATAACGCGGCGTCAACGCGGCCTGCAGTGTGGGATCGGCGACACTGCGTTCAAGGTGACGGCGCGCGATCCCTTCTATGTGTTCGCGAACGACGCGGTCGCCAAGAAAATTGAGCACGCGCCATTCGAGCGCGAGGAAAAGAAATTTGCGAATGAGCCAGGTGAGCATCGGGACGCGGCGAAAGCGCTCGCGCCATTTCTCCGAGATGCCAAAGTCGAGGCGCGGAACGATCCAGGCAGGCGTGCGCTGAAAAATATAAAGCTTGCCGACGCGCGCAGCGATGTGCGGAATGAATTGAATGGCGCTCGCGCCGGTGCCGATGACCCCGACCGTTTTACCACGCAAGTCCACGTCGGAGCGCCACGTTGCGGAATGAAACGCAGGCCCGGAGAAACGCTCGATGCCAGGGATTTCCGGGTAGTGCGGAACATGGAGCGCGCCCATGCCGGAAACCAAGACACGCGCGCGGATGGTCACCGTTTTTGCGAAAGTGCCGTTGTCGCGGGAGACCTGACCCGCGGAGACCTGCCAGCCGCCACTTTCGTCCCACTCAGCTTCGCAAAAGCGCGTCTTGAAGCGAATGTACGGCGCGAGCCCGTAACGCTGCACGCAGGATTTCAAGTATTGCCAGATTTCCTGCTGCCCCGCGAACATGCGGGTCCAGCTGGGATTGCGCGCGAAGGAAAAAGAATAAAGATGCGCGGGCACGTCGCAAGCACAGCCCGGGTATCGGTTTTCGTACCAGGTACCGCCTAGGTCGTCGCTCTTCTCGATGATGAGAAAATCTTTCATGCCCGCTTCAATCAGCTTGATGCCCATGCAGATGCCGGAAAAACCCGCGCCGACGATAAGCACGTCGACAGAAATATCCGCGGCGTCGCGAAAATTGCCGGAGAGCTCAGGCATGTTGGCGCAATCCTATGCCACCCGAACTCTCACTGGCAGCATGCTTACGCAGGAATTCCGCGCTTTCGCGTAAGGATTGGCGAGCTTCGGGAATTTTGTGCGGCGCGAGCTGCCATACATGAGGAACCACCGGCCAGACTTTCAATTCCACGGGGACGCCTGCGGCGCGTGCTTTTCCCGCGAGGCGTGTGGAGTCGTCGCGCAAAGTCTCATTCGCGCCAACATGGATGAGCAACGGGGGAAGGCTGGCGAGCTCGGCGTAGAGAGGCGACGCGAGCGGATTGCGCGGGTCGGCGTTGCCCAAATACAGACGAGCGGTTGGCCCAACGGCCTGGCCGTGGAACATGGCGCACCGCCGCGCGTTCGTGCGAACGGACTCGCCAGTGGCGGCGAGGTCGGTCCAAGGAGAAAAAAGAGCTGCAGCCGCAGGAAGCGGCCTGCCCGCATTACGAAGCACGAGCATAAGCGAAAGCGAGAGACCGCCGCCCGCAGAATCCCCGGCAACGACAATACGCTTTGGGGAATAGCCTTCAACCAGGAGGCCGCGATACGCGGCAACAGCGTCATCCACGGCGGCGGGAAAAGGATTTTCCGGGGCGAGGCGATAATTCGCAGCGAAAACCCGGAAACCCTGCATCGCAAAGTATGCGGTGATGGGACGATGAGTCTCTGCGGAACAGCTAAAATAACCGCCGCCGTGCAAGTAAAGGAGAACGTCCTGCGCAGAATCTGGCGATTCGACCCATTCACCGGGGACGCCGTTCACCTCGGCCGGGGTAATACGCACGGACGCGGGAACGGTGTATGGCGCGGGACGAAGAATCTGGCGCGCGAGACGGTAAGCCCGGCAATTTTTCAGGCGGCGCTTGACACGCCACTTGATCATCCACACCGCAAGATGCGCCTGAAGACTGGCCATGGCTGGTTACACCTGCCTTGGAGGGCACGCCGAGAGAATAGCAGACCGGGTAGACAGGAGTTCTAAATTCTAGATTTAGAGAAGAAGTTCCGGCGAGGGACTGGGCGTCCTCGCCGGCATGGGGCTAAGACCTTAAGCGTCGCGCAAGGAGGGGAGCTTTGCTTCTGGCATGGCCATTGTCTGACGACACACGTTAAAGGATAGACAGAGCCATTCTCTTCGGACGAATCCATTCTCTTCTCCGAAGGATGCTTTTGCTGGGCACCGAGAGATGGCAGGGTGGGGAGCTGTCACTTCCGAGGTGGATGTACACAAAGATATAAGATGGCGAACAATCTGTCAATTGGTCGCTTTCGTAACACCAAGCATCAGAAAGAGCAGTAGGAAAAGCAAACATCTTTGAGATGACCATGCCTCTCGGGAATGAAGCTATCAATCGAGGACAACAGCGCCCCGCAAGGCTGCGTCCCCGCTGGCGCGAGATCCCAGAGATAGGGAGAGCGCAAAAAATAGATGGCAGAAAAAACCTGTGAAGCCGCTAGGCCTGAAGAGCAACCTTGCCGAATTGCGAGCTGGATTCGAGATAGGCGTGAGCAGCGGCGGCTTCCGCAAGCGGAAAGACGCGGTCGACGATGGGTTTGAGTTTTCCTGCCGCAACGAGCTTCATAACCGTGTGCAGTTCGGACTTCGTGCCCATGTAGGAGCCAAGAAGCGAGAGCTGGCGGCTGAAGAGAAATCGCAAATCAACTTTGGCGTCATAGCCGGTGGTGGCGCCGCAAGTTACCAGCCGCCCGGTAGGAGCAAGACTGGCGAGGCTGTCTTCCCAAGTGGCCGTGCCCACGTGCTCGAAAACCACATCGACGCCGCGCTTGTTCGTGATGCGGCGGACCTCGTCGCGAATTTTTTGTGTTTTGTGGTTGATGAAGTGGTCGGCGCCAAGCTCCTTGGCTTTCGCGAGCTTTTCATCGGAACCGGCAGTGGTGATCACGCACGCGCCGAAGAATTTCGCGATTTGGATGGCGGCGCTGCCAACGCCGCTGCCTGCCCCAAGAATGAGGACGTCTTCGCCGGGTTGCAGCTCAGCACGAGCGATGAGCATGTGCCACGCGGTTTGGAAAACCAGCGGAATCGCAGCTGCTTCTTCCCAGTTGAGATTTTCGGGATAAGGAAGGCAATTCATTTCCGGCGCGCGGACAAATTCGGCGCAGCCGCCATCAATCATGTAGCCGAGATTGGTGGCTTGGCGGCAGCGATTGTCGAGCCCCGCGAGGCACGCCGGGCATTTGCCGCAGGTCACGAGCGGCGCGAGGACGACTTTTTGACCGACGCGAACGTTGGTGACATCTGCGCCGATTTTTGCGATTTCGCCGGCGATGTCGCTTCCGGGAATGTGCGGCAGCGGAATCGGCACATTGGGCAAGCCGCGGCGCACCCAGAGATCAAGATGATTCAGCGCGCAAGCTTTGACCCGAACGAGGACATCATTCGCGCGCAACGCTGGCTCCGGCGTGTCTTCGAATTTGAGCACGCCCGGCCCGCCGTGCTGATGAAAAACGATTGCCTTCATGAAACCTCCGTCGCTGAGTCGCGAAAACCGAACGGTACCATCGAGCACGAAGGGTGTCCAGAAAGCGACGCACATTGACAGCGGGAATGGCGCGCCGTAGGCTGGCAGGAGAGGAAGTCTGTGGATCTGTTCGAAGAAATCGTGAAGATGAGGCGCGGGGGGCAGCGCGGGGCGCTGGCCACTATCGTGCACACGAACGGCTCGATTCCGAGCTATGAGAGTTCGCGAATGCTGGTGCGCGAAGACGGCTCGATGGCGGGAACCATTGGCGGCGGCTGCGTGGAGGCGGAAGTCTGGGCGGCGGCGAAAGAAGTGATGCAGAAGGAAGCCCCCCGCAAGATGGTGTTCCATCTCAACAATGAAGCCAGCTACGACAACGGGCTGATTTGCGGCGGCACGTTGGAAGTTTTCGTCGAGCCGATTCTGCCGCAGCCGGTGGCGTATTTGTTCGGCGGCGGGCACGTTTCGATGGCGGTGGCAAGAGCAGCGCATGCGGCGGGCTTTGGTATTGCGGTGGTGGACGATCGCGAAGCGTTCGCCAACAAAGAGCGCTTCCCGATGGCGCAGGAAGTTTTCACGAGCTATGAGGAGGCCTTCGAGAAAATCAAGCCGAGCCCGGCGAGCTACCTCGTCATTGTTACGCGCGGTCACAAAGAAGATATGCGCGTGCTGGCCTGGGCCGTGCGAACCGACGCGCGCTACGTGGGGATGATCGGCAGCAAGCGCAAAGTGCTTTCGGTCTACGAAGCGCTGGAGAACGAGGGCTACAAGCCGGAAGAATTCGAACGCGTGTATGCGCCGATGGGTCTGGAAATCGGCGCGCTTTCGCCGGAAGAGATTGCCGTCAGCATCACCGCAGAGCTCGTAGCCGCGCGGCGCAACGTAGCCAACACCGAGCACAAGAAATTGAAGATGGAGCGAGCGGCGAGGATGCCATCCGCGGATAAAGTTTCCGCCGAGCGCTGAAAGGGAGACATGCTGGCCGCCGTCATCCTCTCCGGCGGGGCCTCGAGCCGCATGGGCTCGCCCAAGGCGCTACTTCCCTACCAGGGCCGGCCCTTCCTTGAACACTTGCTCGAAATCACCATGCGGCCGGAAATCGGCGCGCGGAAAGTGGTGCTGGGCGCAGATGCGGATTCGATCGCGAAAGCCATCCCGCTGAAAGCGAATGAAATGGTCATCAACCCGCAATGGGAGAAAGGGCAACTCAGTTCGATTCAGGCGGCAGTGCGGAAGCTGCCTGCGGGAACAGATGGCATGCTGCTCTGCCTGATCGATCATCCGTTGATCAGCTCCGCGCTCGTGACCGAATTGATCGAGCGATTCTATCAATCACGAAAATCCATTGTGCTGCCGGTTTACGAAAGGCGGCGCGGCCATCCGGTGATTTTTGCGGCGTCGTTGTATGACGAACTGCTGCGTGCGCCGCTGGAGACGGGGGCAAGAGCAGTCGTGTGGGCACACAACGACGACGTGGAAGAAGTTCGCACGAATGAAGAGGGCTGCGTGCTGAACCTGAATGACCCGGAAACCATGAACCGAGCAATTCGCGGAGAAAGCTAGTGAGGCGAGGAGAGTTTTTGAACCAGCGTTGTGACCGCGTCGGCGGCAAGTTGTGCGCCGTGAAAGGTTGCTGGCGGAAGACCGCCGAGCAAGGAAGAAAGAGAATCGGCAGTGATGGCGCGGGCTTCTGCGGGCGTGCGGCCGCGAAGTTGTTCGGTTAAGAGCGACGCGCAGGCAATTGCCGTGGTGCAGCCGCGGCAGAGGAAACGGGCCTCGGCGATGCGGCCCGATTCGAAGCGCGCGGAGAGCTTGAGAATGTCGCCGCAGACGGGATTCGATACTTCGACCGCAGCTGTGGCGTCCGCGAGTTCGCCGGCGTTGCGCGGGTTGCGGAAATGATCGAGAACAGCTTCGCTGAACATTTCTAAGTTCTCAGTCGTCAGTTGCCAGTTCGTAGTTTCACTTCTAGCAAGCTATCCTTCTGCGACAGTCTTGTTCTCTCGCCTTTCCCGGTTGTCCATCTTTCAGGATACGACTATCGCGGCTCCGGGGCTTTCCTCGGAGGCAGATATTTTTTCTCGATCGAGGCGATAACCACGTAGTTGGGATCGACCATCTCGGTCAAATGGATTTTCGCCACCTTCGAAAGCAATTCATAGGCATCGAGCTCAGAAAGTCCGTAATCCGCGTGGATCCAATGGATGAGCTCGGTGACGGCGATGCGCAAGGCGTCATCTACGGGGCGATAGACTCCCGCGGCCATGATTTCCTTATCGTTTTCAAAGCGCGGCCAGCCGGTGCTCTTCCCTTTCACCAATTCGAATTGGAAGCGAGCGCGCATGGGCACTTCGACGGCACTGCCGGCAACTTCCCCATCGCCCATGGCAGCATGCCCATCGCCAAAATAAAAGAGCGCTCCGGGAACATTTACGGGAAGATAGAGCGTGTTTCCGGCAGAAACCTCGGTAGCGTCCATATTGCCGCCAAACTCCGCGGGAACCAGGGAGCTGCGAGCTTCGCCGTTGGCGGGTGCAACCCCAATGCACCCGAGAAAAGGATGCAGCGGAAAACTCACTTTGAAATCGGAATCGAGGGCCTGAAAGGTGGCCGTATTTTTCTCCATGTCGATGGGGTAAAACCACATGCGCTCGGGCAGCGGCTTTGTTTCCAGCACGGGCGTGTAATGTGTTGAATTGACGGCACCAAAGCCGGGAGAAAACGTGCCCACACCCTGCTTGCCATCGACTTGAAGATCAAGGATGCGGATGACGAGCGTATCGCCGGGCTCTGCGCCGTCAATATGGAACGGTCCGGTTAAAGGATTGTCGCCCTTCACCAGCGACATGCTGTCGCCAGGCTTCTGCAAAGCGTTACCAAAACAATCGAGCGAATTGGCCTCCAAAATGTTCCCTGGCTTGACGTGCGCGACTGGCTGCGCGACGCCGAAGAGGTACTTCACATTGTCAATCGTGCCATGGAATCGCACTACCTCTTTTCCAGCGCTTTGCGGCGAGGCGCTTTGGGCGAAGGCCAACGACGGCGCGACAAACGGCAGGAATAAGAAAAGACAAATTCTCGGCATACGTAGACGCCTCCAAAAGCGACCCGCAGAGTCCAACACACGAGCAAAAGTTCTGTCAAATCGTGCCGCTCGGAATCTGAAACGTTTGTTGCAAATGTCGATTGAGTGTGGCATAAGCTGGCGCACTGCGGCGCAAATTGGCTAACCAGGGGTGTCCTTCGCTAGCTTCTGACCTTATTCGCGCCGCCGCAGGACCCTGAGCGGAGAGTGAAAGACATGAGGAGCGGAACAATGAAAGCGATAGCAAGGAGTCTGCGCGTTCTCGGCTGGCTGGCGGCTTTGGCAGTTTCGACTGTGCCCATGGCGGCGCAAGAAAAACCCGCACCAGAAAAGCCTCCCGCCGAGTGGGATACCACCAAAGCACGCGGGCAAACGCGCGACATCGATTTCGACACCAATGAAGGCACGTGGATGGCGCTCACGCTCTCGCCGGATGGTAAATGGATTGCTTTCGACTTGCTCGGTCACATTTACCGCGTGCCAGCAAGCGGCGGCAAAGCCGAATGCCTGACACAGGACTCCGGCATCGCTCTGAACATGCAGCCGCGCTACTCGCCGGACGGAAAAGCGATTGCGTTCATCAGCGACCGCAAAGGGCAAAACAATCTGTGGCTGATGGATGCCGATGGTAAAAATCCGCGCCCCGTATTCACCGACAAGACCTCGCGCGCGCGCAGTCCGGTTTGGACGCCGGATGGCAATTACATCATTGTGCAGCGGCAGGGCACGCGGCGGGAAAGCGGCCCGGAGTTCAATTGGTCGCTGGTCAGGTATCACCAAGGCGGAGGCGCAGGCGTCGAACTGGTAAGCAAAGATAAGTCGCCGGGCTGGCATTCGATTTCGCGCGACGGCAGATATCTCTATTTCGACGCGCAACTTTGCCCGCCGCTTCCGTTTGGGCACACGGATCCCATGCTCGGGTGCGCGCAATTGCGGCGCATGAATTTGCAGACGCGCAAAATCGAGGAAATCACCGGCGGGCAGGCCGAACAGCAGGATCGCGGCTCGAGCGGCGGCGGCGGCGCGCCAGAAGTTTCTCCCGACGGGCGCTACGTGGCGTTTGGCCGGCGCATTCCGGACGGGCTGGAATCCTACAAGGGCCACACGTTTGGCCCGCGCACCGCGCTATGGCTGCGCGACATGCAAACCGGAGAAGAGCGGCTGCTGATGGATCCCATCGAACTCGACGAGTCGGAAGAAATTTCGCGCCAGATGCCCATATTGCCGGGAATGGCCTGGACCGCCGACGGCAAATCCATGGTGATCTCGCAAGGCGGAAAAATTCGCCGGCTCTCCGTGGATAGCGGCAAAGTGGAAACCATTGCTCGCTGACATCATCGCGAACGGAGGCTACGGAGCGATTGGTTCGCACGGCCAAGCCCACGGCATCGGGTCGCATTGGGAAGTGTGGATGCTTGCGAGCGCGCTGGGCAATATGGGAGCGCTGGAAGTGGCCAGCGTGCACGGTGCGCATTTCCTTGGCGCAGACAAAGATCTGGGCACGTTGGAACCGGGCAAGCTGGCCGATCTCATGGTGCTGAACGCCAACCCGCTTGAGGACATTCATAACACCGCGAACATCGCAATGGTCATGAAGGCGGGCACACTCTATGACGCCGACTCGCTCGACGAAATCTGGCCGGAGAAAAAACCGTTTGGTTCCTATTACTGGGTCAATCTCGATCAACTGCGAAAAGACGTCCGTCCCGTAGATATTTACGACAAAAAGTAGCGCTGCCTCCTTTGCTAAAATGGGGGTGTGAGTGTTGTTAGAGCAAATCCGCGCCTGCGCATTGTTTCCCTGGCACCCAGCGCGACGTCGATTTTGTGTGCGGTTGGCGCGAAAAAGATGTTAGTCGGAGTGACGAAGTGGTGCGAGGATGTCGCTCCCGTCGGCGATCTGCCGAAGCTCGGCGATTGCTGGCACATGAAGTCAGTCGATGACATTCTGCGGCTCAAGCCCACACTCGTGATCGGCTCGGTCCCCTATAAACAAGAAACGGTCGCCAAACTTTTGGAGCAGCCACTGAATTTTCTGGCGATGAACCCGCGATCGCTCGCGGACGTGTATGCAGACATTCGGTTGCTCGGAGGAATCGCCGGCTGCGCGAACGCCGCCGAAAGCCTTGTGAGGAAGATGCAGCGGGAATTTGCGGCCATCGAGCGAAAATCGAAAAACGGGGCGCCCAGACTGCGCGTGTACTGCGAAGCGTGGCCGAAACCGCGGATCAGTTCCCCGCCCTGGGTGGCGGAGCTGGTGCGTGTCTGTGGCGGCGAGATGGTTGTTCCAGCCGGCGAAAGAGTGAGCGAGAAGCAGGTTGCTGCGGCGAAGCCGGAAGTGGTCGTGCTGGCATGGGCCGCGGCGGGAGACCGGGCAAATCCCCGGAAAGTCTATGAAGTTCGTGAGTGGCAAGAGGTCCCGGCGATTCGAAACCGCCGCGTTCACGTGATCAGCGATGAATTGCTGAACACGCCCGGGCCGCCGCTGCTAAAGGGCGCAAGGGCTTTGCAGAAGCTGCTGCATCCCGAGCAAAACGAGACCAGTGTGAAAAGGTTGGGAATGCCGATGGCCGCCCACCAATGAGAACGGTTGTGGCGGCGGTCATCGAACGCCGTGACCGGCGGCTGCTAATTGGCCAGCGGCGGCGAAACGACACCTCAGCCTTGAAGTGGGAATTTCCCGGCGGAAAAGTGGAACGAGGCGAAACGCCCGAGGCCGCGCTTGCGCGCGAGTTGAAAGAGGAGCTTGGCGCTACGCTGGGCAAATGTCTACCCATTGGCCGCGTGGTTCACAAATATGCGGAAACTCCCGAGGAACTGGAGATTCTCTTTTTCGCTGCGGCGATTTCCGAAGGTGACCTCACTCCCCGCACGTTCGAAAAAGTCGAATGGGTCCTGCCGAAGGAACTCGGTAATTACGATTTCCTCGCAGCCAATGCGCGTTTAGTGGCCCATCTGGCGACAGGAAAAATCAAGCCGGGCGAGCTGCTTGAGGAAGCGCAACAATGAGAACCGACCGGCTCAGGTTTCTATGGCGCTAACACGTGATCGGATTGGGTTTTTCGGTGTTGATGCCGAGTTCCTTGATGGCTTTGTCCACCACGGACTTTTCGATTTTGCCGTCCAGGAACAGCTCATGCAGCGCAGCCAGGGTGATGAATCGCGAATCCACTTCGAAGAAGTCGCGTAACGCGGCGCGCCCCTCGCTGCGGCCAAAACCATCCGTTCCCAAAGTGCTAAGATGCCGCGGCATCCACTTGCTGACCATGCTAGGCAAAACTTTCAGGTAGTCCGTGGCGGCAACCAGCACTCCCGGCGCGTCCGCAAGGCATTGCGTGAGATAGGGAACGCGCGGCTTTTCGACGGGATGCAGGCGGTTCCAACGCTCCGTCTCCATGCCGTCGTTGTAAAGTTCCTTGTAGCTCGTGACGCTCCAAACGTCGGCGGCCACTCCGTATTTCGTCTCGAGAATTTCCTGCGCGCGCAGCGCCTCATTCAAGATCGCGCCGCTGCCGAACAATTGAGCGCGCAGCTTGGCTTTGCCATTGGATGCGGCCCGGAAACGGTACATTCCGCGGAGAATGCCGTCTTTCACATCCCCCGGCATAGCAGGCATGGCGTACGGCTCGTTCATCACGGTCAGGTAGTAGAAAATGCTTTCGCCCTCTCGGTACATCCGGCGAATGCCATCCTGAATGATGACCGCAATCTCGTACGCAAACGCGGGATCGTACGCTTTGAGGTTGGGCACGGGAAGCGCGAGGACGTGGCTGTTGCCGTCCTGGTGCTGCAACCCTTCACCGGCAAGCGTCGTGCGTCCGGCCGTGCCCCCGAGCAAGAACCCGCGCGTGCGCATATCCGCGGAGGCCCAGATAAAGTCCGCAATGCGCTGGAAGCCAAACATCGAATAGTAAATGAAGAAAGGAATCGTGTTGATGCCGTGCGTCGCGTACGCGGAACCCGCGGCAATGAAGGACGCCATCGATCCGGCTTCCGTGATGCCTTCCTCAAGAATCTGCCCGTCTTTCGCTTCCTTGTAATAAAGCAAGGTGTTCACGTCCACGGGTTCGTACCGCTGGCCGCCGCTCGAATAAATGCCCACGGTGCGGAACAGTGATTCCATGCCGAACGTGCGCGCCTCGTCGGGAACAATGGGCACGATGAGCTTGCCAATCTCCGGGTCCTTGAGCATCTTCCGCAGCATCACCACAAACGCCATGGTCGTGGAAACTTCCCTGCCCTCGCTGCCCTCCAGGAACTCTTTTAAGAGATCGTCGTGCTCGGCAAGGAGCGGCTTCGCGCGCACTTTCCGCTGCGGGACGTAACCACCCAGCGCTTCGCGGCGCGCGCGCAGATAGCGAATCTCCTCGCTGTCTTCCGGCGGCCGGTAGAATGGAAGCTCGATGCAGTCTTCGTCGCTCAGCGGGATGCCGAAGCGCGAGCGGAATTCACGCAGCTCCTCTTCGTTGAGTTTTTTCTGCTGGTGCGTGACGTTCTTGCCTTCTCCAGCTTCGCCCAGACCGTAGCCCTTGATGGTGCGCGCCAAAATCACCGTGGGCGAACCTCCATGCTCGACGGCGGCCTTGTAAGCGGCGTAAACTTTGCGCGGATCGTGGCCGCCGAGGCGCAAGCGGCGCAGCGCTTCGTCAGGCAGCGGTTCGATTAGTTTCAGCAAGCGCGGATCGCCGCCGAAGAAATGTTCGCGCACGTACGCACCCGAAGAAACCACAAGTTTCTGGTATTCCCCGTCGACCATTTCGCCCATGCGCTTGACGAGCAGACCTTCGGTGTCCCGCTCGAGAATAGGATCCCATTCGCTGCCCCAAAGCACCTTGATGACGTTCCAGCCAGCGCCGCGGAACATGGACTCCAATTCCTGAATGATCTGGCCGTTGCCGCGCACCGGACCGTCGAGGCGTTGCAAGTTGCAGTTGACGACGAAAATCAAATTGTCGAGCTTTTCGCGTGATGCCAGCGTGATCGCGCCCAGCGATTCCGGCTCGTCCATTTCGCCGTCACCGACAAACGCCCACACCTTCGCGTCCGTGCTCGGCTTTAAGCCGCGATTTTCGAGATAGCGGTTGAAACGCGCTTGATAAATCGCCATGAGCGGGCTGAGGCCCATCGAAACGGTGGGAAACTCCCAAAAATCGGGCATGAGCCACGGGTGCGGATAGGAAGAAAGTCCGCCGCCGGGCTTCAGCTCGCGCCGGAAGTTCTCGAGTTGCTCGGCGCTAATCCGGCCTTCGATAAAAGCGCGCGCGTAGATGCCCGGCGAAGCATGGCCCTGGAAATAAACAATGTCTCCCTCGAATTCTTCGGTGCGCGCGCGGAAGAAATGGTTGAAGCCGACCTCGTAGAGCGTCGCGGCGGAAGCATACGTGGAGATGTGCCCGCCGATGTTGTGCTCGATGCGATTTGCGCGCACCACCATGGACAGCGCGTTCCATCGAACCAGGCTCTTGATTCGGCGCTCGAGTTCCTGGTCGCCTGGAAAGAGCGGCTGCAAGCGCGCAGGAACGGTGTTCGCGTAGGGCGTGTTCGCGCTGAACGGCAGGTCAATGCCGTTGACCGTCGCATGAGCGCGCAAGCGCTCCAAAATCTCCGCGGCCACTTCCGGACCACTGGTTTGCAGGACGGAGTCCAGTGATTCCAGCCACTCTTGAATCTCTATATCGTCAATCGTGTGCTGCGGCCGGACAGCCGTCTCGCTATTCGTTTCTGAATTTGTTCCTTCAAATCGTGGTTGTACGGATGCCAATGCTCTTCTCCCACCAATTTTGCAATGTATTCTGTTTATTAGAATACACCGTGGCGCGTTTCTCTGCACGGTCACAAGAAATTTTGTTTCTCCGCGTTGACGGGACGCGAGCCCCTTCTGCCGCCCTAGGAACTTGCGACCCTTTTCCCAGATCCGCTGTCTGAACCGGTCTGAGCCTTTACGATACGATCTAGCCTGGGTCATTCCGAGGAGGCCAGCCTCCTGGCGGCAGGCTGGCGACGAGAAATCCTGGCTTGGTTCGAGCCTGTCTCGAGGACGATGGGAACGATGCGGCGCAGCTAAAGCGTCCGCCCGCCATCGACCATCAGCACATGCCCGGTAATGAACTTGGACCGCACCAGGAAAAGAACGCTGTCTGTGATGTCAGAGGGCTGGCCGGATCGGCGCAGCGGCGCCAGCTTAATGTAGTCAGCCTCCCACTCGGGAGGATCGCCCGCCATAGTGATTGTTCCAGGCGCGATGGCGTTCACCCGCACTTCGGGAGCCAGCGCTTTCGCCAGCACTTTGGTCAGCATAATCACTCCCGCTTTCGAAACCGAATGCGGAATGTATCCTGTCCAGCCCAGCAGCCCGCCCGTGTCCGCGAAATTAATGATTACCCCCTGTGCCCTTCTCAGCCAGGGTGCCGCTGCCTGCGCGCAAAAGAAAGGTGCGCGCAGATTCGTGTCGAGCGCGGCGTCCCAGATTTCCTCGGTCGTGGATACCATACTCGCCGGCAAAAAATTGGCCGCGCTGTTCACCAGAATGTCGAGCCGCCCAAAGTGTTTTCCGGCTTGGTCAATCAGGCGCTTGATTTCGTCTACGCTGCCAAGATCGGCTCCAAAGGCAACAGCCCGCTTGCCAAGTTTTTCTATTTCCTTGACGGCATCTTGAGCCTCAGGCTGCGAAGTCCGGTAATGGACGGCAACATCCGCGCCCTCTTCGGCAAGTCTCAACGCCACAGCACGGCCCAGGCGCTTCGCCGCACCTGTAACCAAGGCCACCTTGCCTTGCAAAGGAAGGCTCATGCACAAAGAAAATATCACGATATATCACGATACGAACACTTTAGCCCGGGCACGGCAACTCGATTTGTCGACTCTGGGAACAGCCCCTGCCTCCTACCGATTTACCCTAGCTTTATCGCCGTTAACACTCTTAAGTTCTTTCGCGTCTGGAAAGCCAGCGGGAAATGGTCCATTTCAAGTTTTGGGTAACATCCGGGGGCCTCAATGAACCGACTCTCCCGATGGCTTGAAGATTTTCTAGCGGACTTGCGCTTTGGTTTTCGCCAACTATGGCGCAATCCCGTCGTCTCGGCGGTCTGCGTCCTCACCCTTGCTCTGGGCATGGGAGCCAACGCCGCCATTTTCAGCGCCGTTTACGCCGTGCTCCTTCGCCCTCTTCCCTTCCACGACGCCGGCCGCCTTGTTCTGGTGAACGAATACAATCCGGGAAATGTCGCCAAAACCGGGAGTCCCTACATCCGTTATCAAACCCGCGTCGCACAAAACACGGTGTTTGAAGAAACCGGCGGCTATTGGGACGTCAGCGGCGGCGACGGCATCGTATTTGGGGGCAGCGGCTCAGCCGAACGCCTCCAATTCTCTGTCGTCACGAACAGTTTCTTCTCCATACTCGGCGTGCAGCCATCACTCGGAAGGGCCTTTACCGCAGCGGAAGCCGTCCCCGGCGCCTCCGCGAAAGTTTTTCTTGCCAGCAATTCCCTGTGGCGTCGTCAACTGGGCGGCGATTCCGCAGCCGTTGGAAGGACCTATCTCCTCGATGGCGAGTCCTACACTCTAATTGGAGTTCAGCCTGCCGACTTTCATTTTCCGGCCGCCTGCGACATTTGGCTTCCCATTGGTGTTCTCGGAAGGCGACTCCCTGAAGACCGCGTCTCGCACCAGTTCTGGATGATCGGCCGCCTTCACAAAGGATTCACCGTCTCCCAAGCGCAATCGGAACTGAACGGCATTCAGCGGCAACTTGCGCTTGCCTACCCAAATACCGACGCAAACTGGCTGGTCGTCGTCAAGCCTTTGCTCGAAGAATTCGTCGGCAATGTCCGAACTTCCCTATGGGTCCTCCTCGCTGCAGCGGGCTTCGTCCTTCTCATCGCTTGCACCAATGTAATCATCCTCTTGCTGGCCCGCGCGGTTGCCCGCGAAAAGGAGTTTGCTCTTCGCGGTGCACTCGGTGCCGCTCGCGCTCGCCTCCTGCGCCAGTCGCTGACCGAAAGCCTGCTGCTTGTCTGCGCCGGCACGGCTCTCGCACTGCTTTTCGCAAAAGCAGACCTCGGCGTCATCGTAGCTCTCAGCGCCGGCAGCATTCCTCGCTTTGAACAGCCGCGCATCAATGGCGCGGTCCTCGCTTTCGCCGCATTGTTAGCTCTCGCGAGTACGCTCCTTGTGGGCATCGCGCCCGGCTTCCATGCTTCCAAGGTTTCGTTCCTCCTCGAGTCTCTCCAGCAGGGCCAGCGCGCCGGGCTCCCTGGTCATGGCGCGAACATGAGAAGCATCCTCGTAATTTCCGAAGTCGCCCTGACATTTCTCTTGCTCTCCGGCGCGGGTCTGATGCTCCGCAGCTTCGCCGAACTTCGAAAAGTGGATCTCGGTTTCCGCGCAGAAAATCTCGTCACCATGAAGATCGCTCTGCCCGACGCGCTTTATCCTAAAACCGAGCAGCGGGCCTCGTTCCTGCGCGAACTCTTGCAGCAGCTCAACTCCACTCCAGGCATTCAACTCGCTGCGGCTGCCAGCCGCCTCCCTCTTGCGGGTGAAGGCAATTGGGGCGGCATTAACATTGTCGGACGTCCGCTGCTTGACTCCGCTCATGCGCCAACGGTTGAGCGCCGCGCCGTCAGCGCCAACTACTTCCGAACGCTCGGCATTCCTCTCCTGCGCGGCCGAGAGTTCATCGAAGCCGACGTCGCGGCAGGCCGCCACGTCGCGGTCATTAATCAAGTGATGGCCAACCAATTCTGGCCCAGCGCCGATCCCATCGGCCAGCGCATCGTCAGTCCTTATCATCCCGAAAACGTGAGCGAAATCATCGGAGTGGTAGGCAACGTGAAGGACTTCGCCCTGGATCGAGAGAGCCCTCCCGAAATGTACACGCCCTACAGCTGGTGGGAAACAATGAATCTCGTTCTTCGCGGAACTGCCGATTCGGCAAGTCTTGTTGCCGCCGTCCGCAACCAGGTTGCCTCCCTCGACAGGCAAGTTCCCATCTACGAAATCACCCGCCTGGAGGATCTCGTCACGCATTCGATCTCGCGCCAGCGCTTTGAATTGTCTCTCCTCGCCTGGTTTGCTTCACTTGCCCTCGCGCTGGCAGCGGTCGGCATCTATGGTCTGGTTTCCTTCACCGTCAGCCGTCGCACGCACGAAATCGGCGTGCGCATGGCCCTCGGCGCTCATCCCCGGAGCATTCTCGCTCTCATCCTGGCGCAAGGGATGAGGCTCGTCCTGCTCGGCCTTGCCGCCGGCCTGGCGGCCTCCTTCGGGATGACGCGTCTCATGAGCAGTCTTCTCTTTCGCGTCCATCCTTTCGATCCGCTCAGCCTCGGTGCGGTCGCGCTGGTTCTTGCAAGTATTGCGGCTCTTGCCTGCTTCCTCCCCGCTCGCCGCGCCACGCGCGTGGACCCCATGGCCGCGCTTCGCATCGAATGACGTTCTCTGAATCGGTGCCTTACCGCTTCGGGCGCGAACCTGACAGGAATCGGCTCGACATGCATCTAAGTTAAGTTATGAACGCCCTTCCCTAATCCTTTGGGCCATCGCAGGCCCGGTGTAGAATCCCCCTTTTCTTCAACTTGGAGGCTAGTTCTTGAACCTCGATCTGCTCGCCGTTGCCGCTCATCCCGACGATGTGGAACTCACCTGCGGCGGCACACTGCTAAAGATGGCTCAACTCGGCTATAAAACGGGGATTCTCGACTTGACCGCAGGTGAGATGGGCACGCGAGGCACCCCGAAGATCCGCGCCAAAGAAGCCGCTAAAGCAGCTAAGCTCCTGCGCGTGAGCTGGCGCGACACCCTGGGCGTACCCGACTCCGACGTTCATTCCTCCAGGAAATACAAGCTGCGCCTCGCAGGAGTCATTCGCCAGCTTCGTCCCAAAACGGTCATCCTGCCCTATTGGGAAGCGCGCCATCCCGACCACTACCATGCGTCCACTTTAGGGTACGAGGGATGCTTCTTAGCCGGTCTCAAGCAATTGCCAATCGGCGGTGAAGCCTACCGCCCATTCAAAATTCTTTATTCCGTGGCCTACGCCGGCGTTCGGCCCACGTTTGTCGTGGACATTTCCGCGCAATACGAGGAACGCCGCAAAGCCATTCTGGCCTTTGCCTCGCAGTTCCGTCCCCGCAAGAACGAGCGCGCCAGTAAAGTTCATTTGGCGATCGACAGGCTCGAAGAAGAGATGAACCAATTGGCCAGGCACTATGGCCAAATGGTTGGAGTTCAATACGGCGAGCCGTTTCTGCAAAGGGAGTTAATGAAAGTAGAAGATGTTGTGAATATCGAAGTTCGTTCTATTTAGCAAGCTGTCGAAGGAAGCGCTTTTAGGAAGCCGGGGTTCAGCCCCGCGTAAGCGCTTTGCTGGGAAAGCAGGTTCGGGGTCGCAAGTTTACGAAAGCATTTTCTCGGCTGTCCGCTAGGGCCTTAGTAGGATTCCTCTTCCTGAGCCGGCGAAAAGCCTTGAATGGTTTGGCCCTTGCTGCTTCGTTCCACCTTCACGCGAACCTGCGCTTCTCCTTCCGCGCCCGATTTACGAAGCACCGCCATCGTATGCAAAGCCTCTGAATAGAGGCGCGTTACCAGGTATATATCCCCGGTGGCGTCTTTCCTCCAGAGCTGCCCTACCTGAATTTTCATTCGACTCGCAGTCAAAGTGAGTTAGAGTCCGCTTGACTCTGAATGTAGAGTGCGTCCCAAAGGGTGTCAACTGGCCCTGCCGGTGCCCGTTCCCCAGCAGCACTTTTCGGCCATCATGCCCCTCCCCTCAACCTCGGGAGCCTCTACCGGGCTGGCTTCATGGCTCCAAAATGCAGTATTTGCCTTCGTCGTAGCGCTCCGGATAACCTTCTTTCCCGAGCTAACATCACAATGCCTGGAAGATTACAAGCCCCCCCTACTATTTGGGGTGTATACTACAGGCAGGCAGAGGTGCTTATGAACGCCATCCTGAGGCAGACCCTGAGTTTTATGCTCGGCAGTGCCCTCCTGGCAATACCGGTCTTCGCATCCCCGCAGAGCCAGGATCCCCCTCCACAGGATCCCTCTAAGACAACGCAGCAGGCTACGCAACCGCAAGCGCAGCAACCGGGCTCTGAGCAGCCTGTGCCCCAGAAGGATACCGTCAACCCCAGGAACTCGAGAGAAGACGTTGACGCTATTGGCAGCCGCAAGGTCAGTTGCCACATGAACTGGTTTTCGATCGAGAAGGAAATCGCTCTTGGCAAGGGCCTCGCCCAGGAAGTCGAGCGCTCCTCGAAACTGATTGACGACCCGGTTGTCACCGAGTATGTCAATCGCGTGGGGCAAAATCTGGTGCGCAACTCCGACGCGCGGGTTCCTTTCACGATCAAAGTGATCGATTCGGATGAAGTGAACGCCTTCGCCCTTCCCGGGGGCTTCTTTTATGTGAACAGCGGCTTGATCCTTCGCGCGCAGGAAGAAGCGGAACTCGCCGGTGTCATGGCTCATGAAATTTCACACGTGACCGCGCGCCACGGCACTTGCCAGGCGACCAAGGGCGAATTGATGCAGTTGGCGTCGATTCCCGCGATGATTTTCATTCCTTACACTTGGGCGGGATACGCCATGTATCAGGGCCTGAACATGGCCATCCCCCTGACTTTCCTGAAGTTTTCGCGCGACGCCGAACGCGAGGCCGATTTCCTCGGAATTCAGTACATGTACAAGGCGGGTTACGATCCCAACGCGTATGTGAGCTTCTTCGAGCGCATCCAAGCCGACGAAAAGCGCCGCCCAGGCACCATCCCGAAGGTTTTCTCCACGCATCCACCAACACCGGAGCGCATCGAGAACACACAAAAAGAAATTGCGCGCATTCTTCCGGCTCGCCAGGAATACATCGTCACCACGTCAGAATTTGACCAAGTGAAGGCTCGCCTCCGCAACATCATGTTCTCGCGCAAGGTCACCGATGCAAAGGACAAGCCGACGCTGCGCACTAAGGCCGAACAAAAGAAGCAGCCAAACGGCAACGATCCCCATAGCACCACCGATGACGACCGCCCGACGCTCAAGCGCCGGCCCGATTCTTCTCAGCCTTAGTTTTTTTGGAGTGCGGTTTACCTTGCTTACCCTCGGATACGAAGATAAGAAGGGCTGGCGCTTTCTTTTGCCTTGTCGCTTGCCATATACTGTGTGCCATTCAATCTTGGCCACCTAGCTGGCGGTCAGAAACAACAAGCGGTAATTCTGGGTGCCGACATGTCTAAATCAAAAATTCTTTGGGCCTTTGTTCTGGGAGTGGTCAGCTCCGTCCTCTTGTTCGAGGCGAAAATCAATCTGGCGTACAGCCCGCTGTGGAGCAGAATCCCTCATGTGCTTACTGCGCCCGGAACGCATCTGGTCTCTGCCCTCAACACGCCCGGCGCTCTCATGGCCGACTGGACAAAATTCTGGGCAACGGTTGCTTTCATCTGCAATCTTTTGATCTACACCTTCTTCTGGTACGCCCTCTTCACGGCAATAGGCTACCTTCGCACGCGCCAGAATCCCTACGACCGCGAAAACACCCTCGTGCCACCGCTCACGCGCTAATCCGCTTCGCCCGTCTTCATGGCTCCTGTAGAGGCCGGGCATTCAGCCCGGCTCTCCGCCTTTGCCCCTGTAGGGCACGGCATGCCGGGCCCGCCTCTGTAGCTTTACAATAGAGCTCCGATGACGCCCAAAAAACGAACTCGCGGCCCTATGCGCCCGCGTGACCACGCCGGCAAACCTGCGCGCCTTCTTCCCATTGGCGTGATCCGCTCCAGCATCAAAAAACGCAGCGAAGCGCCCAAACAAGCTTCCGAGGGCGCGCCCGACGCCTGGTTGGAAGTGCGTCCGCTGGTGGCACGGGCCCTGGATGGGTTGAAGCCCGGCGACGAAATTATCGTTGTGACTTGGCTGCATCGAGCCCGGCGCGATGTGTTGCAGGTTCATCCGCGCTCGGACCCGCACCGTCCGCTGACCGGCGTTTTCGCCACGCGCTCTCCGGACCGGCCCAACCCGCTGGGTCTTCATCGCGTCACCGTGCGCGAAGTCGCCGAGAACCGCCTGCGCATCGGCCCCATCGAAGCCATCGACGGTACCCCCGTCGTCGACATCAAACCCGTCCTCTGTGCCATCCAACGCCCTTGACGCCACGCTTCATTTTGTACCGCCGGCATGTTGCCGGCTCCTTTTTGTAGGCTACGACACGTCGTGCCCGTCTCTGTAGGAAGAGTCTAAAAACCAAGGCCTTGCAAATGGACAAAAAGGAAGTTGAAACGCCGAACTGGGCTCAGCGAGAATCGGGTGAGAATCACTCAAGGCCGAACGCACAATTCGAAGATTTGGGCACCAATACGCTTGATGGCATTCTGGTTCACGGCTACCGCAGAACCGTGACTCTCCGCTCAAAGGCCAGCGGCACCGGCGAACCCGTTGCAGTCACAGACGAGTATTGGTATTCCGAGGAGCTTCATCTCAACCTGCTCGCGAACCATGCCGATCCGCGCACGGGCAAGCTTACCGTTACGGTGACGCCCCGACGATGCCCGGCGAAACGATTGATCGCAACGAACCTTCCGGCGATCTGTTCCAGATTCCATCCGGCTACAAGTTGGTGGACATGACGCCCCCAGAATGAGGCGCGGACGACGGTCAATGGTCCTGATTGGACGCCAAAAGCATCCAAATCCGTAGGAATCTTCACTTTTCGTAGACTAGCCAGGCGGTCGCGAGCGCCGCGGCTTTGGTGAGCAGACTCCTCCTGCCCCACAGGATGCGTATCGGAGATTTATTTTGGCTTGGGTGGCTTGGTGTCTGGCGCCGCGGGCGGCGGCCTTCCCGTAATCGTTGAATCACCGGTCACCGATCACGGATTACGGGCCACCGATCAGCGATCACGGCTTACCATCGCGGCATCGGAATCATCAAAACCCCTAGACCAGCCTGCCCCGGATATATATGATTATGCAGAAGCTAGCGACGCCATCCGTCGCTGTCCCAGCCTGCCTGTGTCCGGCGTGGGTCCCTCAGGAGGCACAACATGATTTTGGTAACCGGTGCAAGCGGCACGATGGGGAAAGCCGTCTTGAACGAGGTAGCCAAGGAAGCGGCAAAAAGCGGCGAAAACTACCGCGCCATGTTTCGCTCGGCCACCGAGGCGGCCAAAGCTCCTACAGGAACTTCAACCGTCATCGCCGATTTCAGCAAGAAAAACACTCTTCCTTCTGCGCTTCGCAACGTCACCAGCGTCTACCTGGTCTGTTCGCCAATTCCCCAGTTGATCGAGTTGGAATGGAACATGATCGATGCTTGCGTTAACGCTGGCGTGGGTCACATCGTTTTGAGTTCCGCTATGGGCGCGCGTGAATACCGCAAATCCTTCCCGAGCTGGCACCGCCGCGTGGAGGACAAACTCAAGTCTACGAAGATCTCCTACACCATTCTTCGCCCCAACAGCTTCCATCAAAATGTACTGACCTACTACGCGCCCTCAATCCGCTCGCAAAGTGTTTTTCATGCGTCCATGGATAATGCTCGTGTTAGCTTCCTCGATGTGCGCGATATCGCGGTGGTGGCCGCGAAATCCTTGGCCGGCGGCGAGCACTCCGGCAAAACCTATGAACTGAATGGGCCGGAAGCGTTAACTTACTCGGAGCTCGCCGAAAAAATTACAAGGCACGCAGGCCGCCCCGTGCAATACGTGGATATTCCTGCCGACGTGCAACGCAAAGCCATGCTCGACCGCGGCATGCCCGAATGGCAGGCGGACGCGCTGCTTGATCTCCAGGAGTACTACGTCAAAGGCAAAGGCGGCCATGTCGATGGCTTGCTCGAGCAGCTTATCCGTCGCCCGGCCATCACCATGGATCAGTTCTTAACCGAATTCGGGGGCGAATTCCGCCCGCAACCCGAAGTGAAAGGACCAGTAGAAGTCAAGCCGCAAACCGAAGCCGCCACGGCCTGAGGCTGAAAGGGGAACCTTCGCCTTTTGCCGCCGACTCCTCGGCTAGAAGCCGCAACCAGTTCCGCTCTGCCCTAAGAGTATCTTCTTTAGAATCAGTATGTCTGCATTTCCCTTGCATAGTGGGCAGCCCGGCAGAACTGCTTGGGACTCAAGGCGGCAGGGGCGGGAGGGGTGAACTCCTTGGGCTCCCGGGGTGTGACCGAGGATGTGGAACTTCCTAAGGAACTCACCCCTGTTACTAGCCACAGCATTGCGTTTGTTGAAGCTACTTTGCACGGCCTAGCCGGGCACTCAATCCGGTAAACACCTGCATTACTCCTCGGGTGAAAAGGTGGCGATTTCAAAATCGGCTCGTTGCCTTTCTCAAGTCGTGTAGACAGGCCCGACCGCCGCCGAAGGCAAACCGCCGCATGGAGACCTAGGAGATGAAAAGAAATGCTGATACGTTTCTAAATATCGAATCGCAGAAGCGTTTTAGCTAGAAGCAGATGACGAAAAACTGCTTCACGGGCGGTGGCGATCGTCGGGCGCAGCGCCGATGCCCAGTCGCCGCAGTTCATCCTGATAGTACTTCTTGTGCAGTACATCCCATTCCTCGCTGCCTTCCAGGATTTCCTTTTTCTGTGAGGTAATACGCTTGCGGACATCCTGCTCGATTTTTTCTTCGTCTTTGAGCATGGCGGTCAGAATCTGCACGATTTGCTGGCGGATGGTGTCGCGGTCGTCAATGAATTCCACTTCGTCGCTGGACACCAGCACGTCGGTGATCTGGTGCGAGAGTCTGAGAATTTTTTCGCGGCTCAGTCGCAGCATGCTCTTACGGTTCCTTTTTCTGCCAGCCTGTTTTCTTCAAGCGGCCCTTTTGGCATCGAAACTCGGAAATAGAAACTCGAAGATGGAAACTCGAAAATCGAAACGCGAAATCCGCAGTCAAGGCTTTTGTGGGCTACCGCGTTTAGAAACGCGAGACGCGCCATCGAGTTCCCAATTTCGAGTTTCGAATTTCGCATTACCGCAGGACCAACTTGCGGTCGCGTGCCAGATGCTGTTTCACCTTTTTGTACATCTCCTGGTAAGAGACGCCGGTACTGCGCATCTCGTCCTGGCGTTCGACAAGGATCTGGCGCACTTCCTCGTTCAGCCGGTCCTCAACCGTCAACTCTTCGAGCATGCACTGGCGGACGCGTGTGGTCACCGCCTGCGCCACCTTGGTCTCAATTTGTCCGCCCTCCACTAAGCGTTTCACTACTTCACTAGCCATGTGGGCCACAAAATCCCTTGCGAGCAGCATGTCTATGCTTTCCTTGGTGTAAATGCAAGCAAATCAGTTTACTGGCTGCGTGCAGAAAGTGCAAGAAAACGCCCGCGCATGCCGAGCATGATGCGAAATTCGTAGGAAATCCTGAAAAGCCGGGCTTTGAGGAAAAGGGGAAGATGCGCGCGTTGACCCTTCCCCATGCTTCCGGTACGATGAACTTTTAGGGGCGCTTAGCTCAGCGGTTAGAGCGTTCGGTTTACACCCGAAAGGTCGTCCGTTCAATCCGGACAGCGCCCACCATCTATCACATATACATAAATTCTATCCACCCCTTTTACGGAGCGCGATCTCGACATATTTTGGGAGGGGCTCGCGCGCCCCTAATCTACAGGCGCTTGGCGCGGCAATTGGCGCATCTCGAAATCACGCGCAAGGCCAAGGCGCGGGCTTATGAATGGTACGACCTGCGGGGGATCGCATCAAAATGGACCCAAATTATCCTTGGCCAAAGTTCACTGCTTGCAAAACACAAGTTTGGCGGAGAAGAGTCTACCGGGTGCCGATTCTCGATCTCCGTTTTTAACGAGGCGCGTATGATAGGAACATGCTTATAGAGAATTCGAACGATTGCTGAAAGGAATAATTGGGGCGCTGTCTTAACAAATACCGATGAAACCGCCCGAAAAGATTCGCTCCTCGAGAAACGTTGCCGTTCGCAGTTGCCTGGGCGTAGCCCTGTTGGTGTGTACCTATGCAGTGATCAGACGAGGCATGGGCAGCCACTATTTTCAGAAGAAGTCTCCCGAGGCGATTCAGACCGCAATTCGCTGGGATCCCCACAATGCTCTATACTACAACGCGCTGGCTACCGTGAGGCACTTTTACGCAGACAATGAAAATCCGTTTGAACAAGTGAAGTTATATCAGCGCGCGACAAGCTTGAGCCCGCAAAGCGCGCAGTTTTGGGCAGATTTGGGTACGGCATACGAGTGGGCCGGCAACCGCGACAAGGCAAGGCAGGCCCTCGAACGTGCAAGAGAGCTGTTTCCGAATTCGCCAGAGATCAATTGGAAGCTCGCGAATTTCTGCGTTCGCGCGGGCAAGACTTCCGAGGCTTTGCAAGCCTTGCGGAAGGTTTTGATCGGAGGCGGAGTACCTCAAGAAGATGTGTTTGCTTTGGCGGAAAGCGCTGCGGCCGACAAAGCCGCTATTTTGCAAGAAACGGTGCCGCCCGAGGCGCCAGCCCTTTTTGGCTATTTGAATTATCAAGTCAAAGCCGGCGATATGGTTGCTGCCAAGGAAGTCTGGGAACAAGTGCTGGCACTGAAACTGCCTTTTGACCTACCCATCACCTTCTTTTATCTCGATGCGCTGATTCAAAAGCGGGAGACCGAGCAGTTGGCCAAGGCGTGGTCCGCCCTTGGCGAACGATTCCCAGAGAAAGTCGGATCGCTCCTCGCGGCCCCCAACTTGGTGGCCAACGGCAGTTTTGAGGACGACATTTTGAACGGAGGGCTAGACTGGCGCGTCCTGCCGGTGGAAGGAGCAAGCGTCACTGTGGATTCGCAGGAGGCCTTTGAGGGCGCGCGATCCGTGCGCATCGAGTTCGACGGGACGCAAAACCTCGACTACGGCCACCTGCTTCAATACGTCCTGGTTCGTCCCAACGCCCGATACCTCTTCTCGGCGTACATACGCGCGGATTCCATTTCAACGGATAGCGGGCCGCGATTCCAGGTTTTTAATCCCTACGGCCTGAGCAAAGAGTTCTACGCGACCGAGAGTGTGGTCGGCACGTGCGGCTGGACGGAGCAGCGGCTGGAATTCAAAACGGCGGCGGATACTCACTTGCTGCTGATCCGAGTCGCGCGACCGCCAAGCAGCAAATTCGATAACAAGATTGCAGGAACCGTGTGGATTGATCGTGTGCGCCTAACGGAGGAGTAAGGTGATGCGCCGCTCGCAACCTACTGACAGGCAATCACTTAGAGGAGTTTTTGTGGACAACTCGTTTGGCGGTATTCGCCAATCCTTCAAGTGTTTGCCTGATTGAATGCTGCGAAACAGCGAGAACATAATTCACCCGTAGAGGTATGTTGCCACAGCCTTCCGGCAACAATTTAAGAGGCATGCCGGACAAACTGCAAGGCGTTCAAAGCACAGCAACAACCGCCGAACGACGAGCGAGCCCACGCCTGCGTGTATCCTCGCTGATTTATGTCGAACTCGGTAACGGAAACGGCGGAATCGTCACCAGTATCAGCGGAACCGGAGTTGGTCTCGCGGTGGCCGATGTACTGCGAGAAAGCGCGCAGGGCAATGAAGCGCTAGAGATGCGAATCCAGCTTCCTGGCTTCGCAAGCGAGATCGCAGCGAATGGGCAGATTGTCTGGCGAAGCAAGTCGGGAAAGGAAGCGGGCTTGCGATTTGTCGGTCTGGAAGAAAAAACACGCGAGGATATAGAAAACTGGATTTCGGGCAAGACGTCCAAGAACGTCCCAAAGGTAGAACAACAGGTAGAACAACAGGTAGAACAACAGGTAGAAGAACAGGTAGAACGACGCGAACTTCCCAAAATGAAACTGCCAATCGCCAGTGCGACGAAGACGCGTGGCCCCAGGTTTTCATTCGCGGACGTTGCCAGCTCCCGGGTAGGTGCACAAGAGGAAACATTCGAAAGCATCTTTTCTGAAGCTATTCCCGAAACCATTCCCGAAGCCGAGGCCGTGCCTTCGCAGATGAAAAGCAAGGTATTCGTAGACGGAAAAAAGGCAGTTGCGGCGGCGTTCGAGAACCCAGTCTTCACGGAGGCGCAGAAGGAACCAGTTCCGGCCCAACGGAAAGAATCTCAAACACAATCCGCAGAGGAAATCCGGCAGAGTCGGCCATCTTCATCCATCGCTGAGCGCCGCTCGGCTGCGCGCCGGCCAATCCTGCTGTTCACCTACGCTGTGTTGGATGAAGACAACGGAGGTCTCGCCTTCAATCTCGGTGAAGGCGGCTTAGCACTCACAGCGGCCGCCACTTTGCGCGGTCGGCGCTTTTCCAAAGTACGCGTTCGGTTTCCGGATTCCGAGGACTGGATTGAAGCAGAAGGTCGCTTCGCGTGGATCAGTGACTCGGGAAAAGAGGCCGGAATTGAATTTGTCAGTCTTCGGGAAGATACGCGCGCCAGAATCAAAGAGTGGGTTTCTCAGGGAGAGCCTGCACCCGATTTCCGATGGGAGGAGAACGAAGTTCAAACGAATCAACCTCCGCCGACCGAGCCCCCCAGTTTTGTCGAAGACGTTGAAGAGGAGGTCCCAAGTCCACAGTCCAGGAAGTTCGCGGCATCCTTCGACAATTGCGGCAAAGTCTTCGTCCCTGCTCGATCCGCGTTGTTCTTGTCGGGGATTAAGGGGCTCTTAGCAAGAGCCGCGCTAAGAAGGCGCGTTGCAAAAATCGAGCCGCCACAGCGCCGAGCGCGTGTGATAAAGCCCCAAGGCCAGGTTCGCAGGGGAGTTTTGGCTTGCACTGGTGTCGCTGCCTTGTTTGCAATCGGATGGCTCTTGCTGCAACGCAATTACAGGAATGCGGCGGGTCCCGTGGTCGCTCAAGATATTCCTAGCCCTGCGATCCCAACTGAACCTACGGGAAAACCAGCAGTGGTAGCCGCGAGCCCAGCTTCAGAGCCTCTAATCGCCCCGCAAACCCAGAATGCCACGGCACAAAATGTCGCCCCACAAGAAGAACTTACACCGCGAGAAGAACCTACAAAGGACGCCACAAAAGCCTCTTCGCAAAACTTGGATACAGGAACCAGCCCTACTTTGAAAGAGAAAGCGCAGCAGGACGCGAACGACCAGAGCGCCGCGCTCGTTCCAGACATGAGTCCAGCACGAGACACCGCAGACCGACAAAGGCGAAAAACGCCCCCGGCTCGGGAGCAGAGACGCAAACCGACGCGGAGCATCGCGTCTGTGCCCGCTCATTTAACAGAAAATAAGCAAACCAAGACGAAGTTTGTGTTCCCACAGAGTAGGCCCATTCAAACCGCAGAAGTTCGGCCAACGAGCAAGGACTTGTATGCGAGCCTGCCGTCATTAAATGCCTCGCCAGTTCGTTCGGAGACCGCACCGCTTGCTGGTAAGGCAGAAGTGCCGCTTCCTCAGCCGCAGCAGCCAGAGATTCCCGTGGTCAGAACGGGAGTCGTGACTGTTAGTTTCGATCCTTTCCCTTCCATCCGCCTACCGCAGAAGGAAAACTCCCAAAAGTCGCGCCAAGGAAAAAGCCTGCAAATGGGCCATCTGGTTGCGCGGGTCGATCCTGTGTATCCGCAAGATGCCAAACAACAAGGCATAGAAGGTGCGGTTAAAGTGCATGCCATCTTTAATCGGGATGGAGCTGCGCAGAATGTGATCTCCTTGAGCGGCCCTACCTTGCTTGTGCCCGCGGCCATGAACGCTATTCGCCAGTGGCGCTACTCGCCAACACTTCTCGGCGGACAAGCAACGGAAACGGAAGAAGACATCACGGTTCTTTTTCGGTTGTCGAATGTGAGCTCTAAGAACTAGCGATGGGAACTGTCGAGGTCTTTCTTCTCTAGCCGCAAACGCACTTTGCAAATAAATTTCACAGTGCTTCACTTCCTGCTGCTGGAAATCCTCTTCTTACGGCGCCGACGGACTCACGGGCCTGCTTCCTCCATGGCTCAGCGCCAGCGCCGCCGCACCGGCGCCCCCTCCTGCCACACCAAGCAACGTCCAGCCCGTTCGCCCCGACAGCCCGCCATGCGCGCCAGTCCCAGAAGATTTAACCCCAGACCCCTTTTGGGCGGACAGTTCCCCACGCGGCGAAATGCTCACCGATTGCCCTGCTTCTAAGAGCTGCCCAGAGCCACCCCCTAGCGGGATCGTGCTTATGTCGCCGTCCAAGCACGTGACCAGAAATGCCCCGCCTGGCTGCCCCTCAATTTTCGCGGATGTTACCCGGGAGCGGACCGCGGGAACTACGACAAAGTTCCCCACACGAACTTTGATACCGGACGGACCGCTGATGGAATCAAGCACCGCCGTGCCCTTCTGCAACTCGGCCGGGAACTCCGGGTCGCCAGAGACTACGATCTGGGTTTGCGACCCAAGTTTCAGCGTGCCGTAGCCAGGCATAGTGAATATCGCGGTGCCGGTGTCGCCCGTTCGAACGGTGTCGCCGACGAAAATTGTGGATTCCGTCGGCGCGGGCTTGTCGTTTACGTAGACCTCGCCCGTTGCCGTGAGTGCGCCCAACGGCTGCTTTTGCGCATTTTGGGTCGGCTCTTGCCGGGTGCCCGTTGCATTTGCAGGAGTAAGAGCCACAATGCTCTGCAAGATCAGCGTCAAGGCCAGAACGGAAACCATCCTGGGGGTCGTCTTGTGCTTCCGGTATTCGCACAAGGCGCCAGGGCAAACGAGGCGCATTTTCCGTGTTCGGTGCTTCATGACTTTCCCTTGCATGTTCCGCACGCTGCCTTCGCCGCGTGCGCGCGATCAAGTGATGACGTTCCGGTGAACCACATTGTGAGCTGCAAAGACGCTGCAAATCTCTAGGGTATTTTCCTGCATTTCAAATGCAGGTTGGACCTTATCGACGGAGGGCGGATTCGTCTTTAACATGCAGCTGGGGACATTCCTATGGAAAGCCGGCAAGTGCGTCGCTGCCATGGGAAGGACAAAGAGTAGTTCGTCGATTCCTGGGGGGTGAAAATTTGGGGTGCTAGTTCCTCATGGTGTCAAAATCTTCTAACTTGGCAAATCAAAACTTTCGACTAAAGACGCGCACGCCGCGTAGGCGCTTACCGCTTCCATCAATATTCAAGGGCCTTGCGCTGGATTCTCTCTCGTGTTCGCCCGCCGCGGAATCCCCGCAAACTTCGGTGCTGAACCTTGCAACGTACGCGAGCCCTGCATCCTGTGACCACGCGAATGCCACTAGCGGTTGGGCGTTGCAAGAAGAGGCGCTTCCCTTCTTGGGTAGATTTTTTAAGAGGTTTCTGGACCTGCTGCTTGCTTCGATCGCCCTTGTTCTTCTCTGGCCGTTGATGCTCGTGATCGCCATTGCCGTGAGCCTGGAGTCGCCCCGAGGCCCAGTCATTTTCGCTTCGTTGCGTGTGGGGAAAAGAGGCGTCCTCTTCTCCTGTTACAAATTCCGTACCATGATTCCTGGCGCGAACGGACTTCGCAGAAAGCTGCGGCATTTGAATCAACGCCGCGGCCCCTTCTTCAAGATTGCCGATGATCCCCGCGTCACACGGCTCGGCAGGTTTCTGCGCAAATACAGCTTGGACGAGTTGCCGCAATTGTGGAACGTCCTCAAAGGAGACATGAGCCTGGTCGGGCCGCGTCCGCATCCGGTTGAGGACGTTGCCCAATACGGGCCGGGGCATGAGCAACGCCTGGAAGTTACGCCGGGCATAACCGGCCTTTGGCAAATCACCGCGCGCCAGGATCCCTCTTTCGAAACTTGCATGCTCCTGGACGTTGGCTATATCCGGCGCTGGAGCCTTTTGCTGGATTTCAAAATTTTACTGCGCACCATCCCGGCAGTTCTTGCAGGAGAAGGCCTATAAACTAACGCGCCGGGTGTAGTATTTGCCATTTCGATTCTTTACCCTGGCGCGAGTTATTGGAATATCCGATGACCTCTATGCAGATGGCGAGGATCAAGGCAAGCGCTCTGGAGTCTGGTTCTTCGACTCCCTTCGCTGCTCCCTCTCGCCGCGGAAAAAGCATTCTGGTCGGCCTGCGGAAACACCGCCAAGAACGCATTGTCAACGGCTCGTTGATCCTCATTGGCATCGTGGGCGCCATTATCTCTGTGGCTGACGGCCTAACACGCCCTCCCAATTTAGACTTCCAGCCTCTTCCACAATCCATGCAATACGACCCGTACAGTGCTGCCTTTCTGCTGGCAGGCATTACACTACCTCTCACGTTTGCATACGCGAGACGGGCACGGGCCTCTCTAACCGAGGCGCTATTTCTGTGGTTTATATTGTGCACCACCGCATACAGCAAGGATTTTGCCTACATTCACTTGCCCGGCGCTCCACTCTTCGTTACCGATATGGTGCTGATCGTTCTTCTTACTTCAATCTACATCTTCCAGCGCCGCTCCCGCTCGCGCTTTCCATTAGTGCTAAACGTCTCTCTGGCTCTATTTGTGGCGGCTGGTGCATTTGCGGCCGCACGTGGTTTTTGGGGGCATCACGACTCAGTCCTCGTATTACGCGACTCCGCCATTGTAGGCTATTCATTGTTTTTGCCGGTTGGGTATCATCTCACCAGCAATTGGCTAGTGATAAGGAGAGTGGCAGCTTGGTTTGCGCTTGGCGCAGCATTAAGTATTCTAAATGGGTTGGCTCAGTTTGCCGTCTTACCCGAACAAAGACGCTTCGTTAGTGGCATTTATGCGTTGGTTCCACTCGTCGGCGTTCTGGTAATGATGGCGGACAGACTTATCCGGCCACGCATAGCCTGGATTCTTGCGGCGGTCTTTTCTATTGGCTTATTCCTTTCCAACTCTAGAAGCGTCTTTGTGACCATTGTTGTCCTTTTCGTGCTCGCATGGCTCGTTCCCGGGCTGATTCGGAGAAAGCTTCGCCTTCTGACCTCGATTACCGCCCTTGGCGGGGCCGCAGTGCTGGCAGGTTCTTTGGCATTCGTGTATCTTCATCTGCGGTCGGAGCGAGCCTATGCCGTACGCGTCGCAGGCGAACTGTCCTCAGGAATACTTCATACGAGCAAGGATCCTTATTGGCAATTCCGGCTAATGGCTTGGAAAGAAGCCTGGAACCGATTTAAGCAGTATCCTGCGGCTGGTGAAGGATTTGGGATTCCTTTTACGTTTGATATCGTGGACGAGGATGTGCGTCCCCACAATACGTACTTGACTGTGCTTTATAAAATGGGAATTGTCGGCTTTCTCCCGTTCCTCGTCTTTCTTAGCTATTACTTCTGGCTTGCTTTTAACGCCGTTGGTCGCAATCGGCGAGACGATCATGTCACCTTCTTGGGGATAGTAATCCTGGCGCAAGTCTGCTTCTGTGTGTGGGGAGGGGCTAGTTTGCTACTTGAGAGCCCCTACTTGGCCTCTCTCTTTTGGGCAGGAGTAGGCATCAGTTTACGCTTAACACAAAAGCTTGACTTCGAACGTTCCTTACGAAAACTTGCAAAACAAAAATCAGGTGGAACAACGAAATGTTCGTGGGAAGCCCGCAATCTGGAAGTAATACAAGTCTCCGCATGAGCGAGCGCGAATTTCACCGGGAGCACGGGCGTATCGGAACAATGATTTGCCCTCTTTGTCGTGGCAAGGCCGTTCGGCACCTGCCACTGCCTCACACAACGATTTGGAGATGTCGAGCAAGCCATTGTGGGTTAGAGTTTGCCTCGCCACAGGTCAGCGACGACGAGCTACGACGCATCTATACGGCGACCTACTACCCATCCATTGACAATAGTCGTCCTGTTAAATACGGGGCTACTCCGGACTCCGTGCTACGACAGGTTCTTTTGCAACTCGAAGCCTCATTAGGTTCTTTGAAGGGTTTGCGCTTGCTGGATTATGGTTGTGGACGTGGGCCCCTTTCGCGTATTGCCCTTGAGCTCGGCCTCGTGCCAGTGGGGATGGAGCCCGACCCGGTAGCGAGAAGTATCAGCAAGGCGAGCCTCGGAATGCCGGTGTACGCTAGTCTTGAAGAGCTGCGCTCGCAAGACCTGCCAGCACAATTTGACCTGGTTATACTCTGGAACGTTATTGAACACTTACGTCAACCGTGGTCTGAGCTACAAGAAATCCGAAGGTTCCTGCGTCCCGGAGGACGCCTCCTCGTTTCTACAATGAATACGCGCTGCCTCAGGGCCCGGATTGAAAGCCAACGCTGGGAGAGCTACAGCAACCCTACACACTTATACTATTTTGATAGCGGCTCGCTAGAACGCGTCTTGCGCTGCGGAGGCTTTCACACGCCGCAAGAGTGGAAACCAAAAATCCGCTACCCCCACCATGGCGCTGTAAGGCGCTGCCTCTATGAACTTTCGACTATGTTTGGAGTCTCGGACGGTCTTTACTACTTATGTCACTTAGCTTCAAGTACACATCTGTAGCTGGTGATGTGACGCTCGAGTCAGAAAAAGGTGAGACGCACTTCCACGCCGATGTATGCGTATGATGCCAGCATTAGTGGTTCCAGGGCTATTGAAGCGGTGGCTCGTGCACACTTGCTTCGGATGACCCCGCTCAAGTGGCGCCTCGTTCGCACATTTGAAGCATTAATGCGATTGCTGAAGCCGCTGATACCTCCGCTGCCGCCTTTCGAGGATCCTAAAGAACAGCCCGCAAGCATCCTCGTAATCGAATATTGGAATCTAGGTGACCTCGCCATCCTTGTGCCTTTCCTCAGGAATCTAAGGCAGCGCTTTGCACGGGCCAAAATCTCCCTTCTCGTCAACGCGAACCTGACATATGTCCTTGACGGTCAAGGGCTCGTGGATGCATTCATTCCAACGCGCGCGCCCTGGGCTCGGCACTTCAATCGCTGGCGAAAATACAACCCTTTTTCCCTAGATTGGATTTCACTGGCCCGGACGATTCTCCAACTCCGGAAACACCAGTTTGACTGGGCTTTCTCGGGTCGCATGGACGTCCGTGACAACTTCATCCTCTGGCTCAGCGGTGCGCGCCGTCGTATCGGTTATGGTTTAGGTGGCGGCACTTCTTTTCTGACGGACGCGGTTATTCCCGACCTGTCTCGGCAACATCGAGCAGACATTTGGCTCCGCCTGTTGGAATCATTGGGTGTGCTGCCGGACAGAAGCTTCGGAGCCTTCCGGCTGACTGATGCCGAGGTGGCTTCGGCTCGGTCGTTTCTCAGCGAGCGAGGCGTTGAGCCCGGCAGCTTGCTTGTTGGTATTCATCCTGATGCACGGCTTGCCACTCGGCGGTGGGGCAACGAGAATTTTGCTAAAATTGCACGCCGCATCGTCCAAAACACTGATATACACGTCCTCTGGTTCTCAGAGCCAGGCCGTCCTGTGCAAGCACCTTCCTTGGACCGCTGTCACACGATAAGTCTGAGCTTTCGCCCATTTCTGGCGCTGCTTTCCTACTGCAAGCTCCTTGTGTGCAACGACAGCGGTCCTATGCACCTTGCGAATCTCTTAGGCGTTCCGGTCGTCGCCGTCTTCGGTCCGACGAATCCGGTTTGGTTCGGTCCGCGTGGCGCGCGGGACCGCGTGGTAATCCGCCCGGAATTTTGGTGCCGCCCGTGCTTTGACTACTGCATTTTTGACCAGCCGTATTGCCTGCGCACGATTTCCGTAGACGAGGTGTACGACGCTGTTGAGACCCAAATGAACGCCATCCGTGAACTGGGACAGACCTACGTCCACCTCTCTCATAAGGAGGAATGAGTTTCCAATGCCTGACACGACTTCCAACCAGAGCGTAGCGGAAACCAGAGTCATTGAAGCCAATGTGGCCTTCTATCTCCAGTTTGCGAATAAATACGATAGCTACGAAACATTCCTCTTCAACCCAGCTCAACAGAAGAGTCTTGAAAACGATCTGGACAGAATTGGCTCGTATTTTGTCTCCCTTGAGAGGCCGCCTTCATGCCTCGACTGTGGCGGAGGAACAGGGAATCTCACATTGAAGATGTGCAAGAGGGGCTGGGCTGTCACAGTGGTGGACGTTTCCGAGAAAATGATCGGTTTGCTACAGGAAAAGGCGAAGGCTCATGGCTACTCCCCCATGATCATTCACAGTCCTATCGAACGATACCTGAAGAAAACTCGGCAGACGTACGACTTGATCACTTTCAGCTCTGTTCTCCACCACTTGTATTCATATTTGTTCGTTGTCGAGCAATCCGTTCAACGGTTGCGTCCAGGCGGTGTCTTCTATTCGAATTATGACCCTCTTGCGCGCAGGAGCCCTTTTTGGGCTCGTGTGTTCGAATCCCTCGATACAACAATTGCAAAGGTTTTGTTTGATCGCAAGGACGTTCTCCCTGGCATCGGCCGCCGCCTGCGCAAGCTCTTCTCACCGAGCGACACCGAATTTGGTCGCACCCTGCTTACTGCCGGCGACCTTGCCGAACTTCACGTCGCAAGCGGTGTCGACGACAGGCAAATCCTCCAAATCTTGCAGACAAGCGGGTTTTCGATTGTGGAACATGAAAGATTTCCTACCGGCAGAACGAACTTTACGCGTTCTTTGAACAATCGAATCCGGCTTTCGGAGAGCTTTAAGATTGTCGCACGACGGAGTCAAAATCAAGCAGGATCGTCGCCGCCTCGCGCCCCGTCCGCGAATGCATCGCGGATCCCGATGGGAAACGCTCCTTAAGGCGCAGAATCGGCTCTTCAAAGAAATACCACGAAATGGCGCCAGCTATTGTCGCCATGAGAATTTGACCACTGAACGCGAAGAGATTTCGTGACACGGGGTTAGACAGGAAATTCTGTGTGTTGATGAACCGGGCCCAGAACGTGAAGAGTGGCAAGTGTAACAGGTAAATTCCATAGCTGATCCTTCCCATGTAGCGTAACCAGCGGGCCGAGAAGCTCCGTCCCAGTAGAGAGGACCGGGTGTCAGAGATCAGCAATAATCCAACTAACCCGGTGTACATAAGACCCAGGAATGTATAACCCACTACAGAGCTGTTCCTATGCATCAGAATTCGTGCGAGTAGCGTGCCCGCCGCGCCAATAGACAACGACCGATAACTCCAGGTTCGCCAGCGGACAAGGCTGCAACTTGGGGAACGCAGCCAAAGTGCCGCAAGGGAACCAAATGTGATGGCATCTAAACGCGAAAATGTATATTGGTGAACATATCCGGACGCCGCCCCGCGAAAGTAGAAAGCGAGCCTGAGAGACAAGGACACAACGAAAAGGGAGAATAGAAGGATAGTGAGTGTGCGTTTTTTGAGGAAGAATATGAGGAGTGGCCAGGTGATATAGAATTGCTCCTCGACTGCCAGGGACCAAGTTGCGCCCAAACCAAAGGGATAAGCGTCATGGTAGATGAGGTTTTGCACGTAGAAGGCAAAAGCAGGCCAAATGCCGGCCACTGTTGGTCGCATGGCAGGCACAAATAGCGGCTCGACGACAAACACCAGAAAGAGAACGAGATAATACAAAGGCCAAATGCGCACCGCCCGCCGAGCGTAGAAATTGCGAAAATAGTGCTCGGATCCCTTCGAGTCCAAAAGTATCCCAGTGATGAGAAATCCCGACAATACAAAGTACGAATCCAACACACCATATCCCGCATATTTCAACATCCCCGCATGTGGTAGTAGTTCAAGAGAGCCAGAGTGGGTAATCAGGACCATGAGCACCGCAACACCCCTCAGGCCATCAAACTGAGGTATATATCGGGGCACGAAAAATGAGGTCTCGGTGGGAGCCTTTGCCATAGTACTTAGGGGCGTCAAGCCTTCATTGAAAATAGCCGGGGTTATTCTTTTTGCGGCAAAAGGCCTTGGGAAGGACGCTTTCACTTCCCTGACCTGTTTAGAAACTGTCCACGCAAATCGCGCAGCTCAGAAACTAGCATTCTCATTGATTCCAACTAAGACTCAATAGGGGAAAGACTGGCACTAGCCCTCCGTCATCAACCTGAGCTGCTCTCCTTCTTTCAGACACCCAAGCACTTGTGGAGGGAACTGCGCACCACAAACGTCATCGAACGCTGCTTCGTGGAGGTGCGCCCCCGCACCCGACCCGTGGTCTGCTTCGTCAACGAACCAGGCTCATCTGGCCGGACGTTATTTTGGACTATGTTACAATGTAGTATGAATTTTCGGCTCCGCCCGTCCTTGAAGCCCTTGGCCTGTATCCCTGACCCGTGCGTATCCCCGTCTTGCGCTCTCGGCAACCCACATTTACAATCTGACTTTTCCCCTGCCCCGCTTATCTCCTTTCGTACCTTTCCGCGCTCTTTGGCACCACGCAAACGGGGACCCCTTTTCTTTTCACCAACTTGCGCACTCTTTCGCAAAAACAGAGGGTGGGGTACCCCCTCTCAACTCTCCTTTTTTTCAACAAGTTACGGATACTCACGAAACGTCTTCGCCCTACAGGTGTGCTTTCCGAGGTTTGCATCCAAATATGGCGACTAAAGCTCACTCCCTAAACGGTCACGACACCTACTCCTCGGACAGCGCCGCTTCATTCCGGGTTCTTGGAGTTTCCGTAAGCGCGGTGCAGATCTCCGACGTGGTTGCTCAGATCGAAAAATGGATCCAGGAAAAGGCGGCATGTCACTCGATCGCAGCGACAGGTATGAATGGCATCGTTCAAGCGCAGCACGATCTCGCCTTCAGGCAAATCCTGAGCGCAACCGATCTCGTCGTGCCCGATGGCATGCCCCTCGTCTGGCTCGGTCGACGCCAGGGTCATGAATTGCCGCATCGCGTTTACGGGCCTGACCTCCTGCTGGCATTCTGTGAAAGCACCGTTGGCCGAGGATACCGGCATTTCTTTTACGGGGCAGAGCGAGAGCCCGATGTTCCGCAGCGCCTTGCGGAAGTGCTTAAGAATCGCTTTCCAGGCATGGTCGTGGCAGGGGCTTGTGCTCAACCCATGCCGTCCCTAAGCCCTGAACAAGAAAAAAAACTTGTATCAGTGATCTCCCGTGCTGCACCAGATGTCGTGTGGGTAGGCTTGGGTGAGCTACGGCAGGTGCGCTGGATGCATGAACACAAGAATATATTAAGCGTTCCGGTCCTTGTGGGTATCGGCGCTGCTTTTGACATGCTTTCAGGCAGGAAGAAGCAAGCGCCGCGATGGATGCGCGAGCATGGGTTGGAGTGGCTTTTCCGCCTATTGCAGGAGCCGCGCCGCCTGTGGCGCAGATATCTGATCTACGGGACACAGTTCATTTTTTATGTCGCGCTAGAGAGCCTGGGCCTGAAAAAATTCCCGCCAAACGGAGGATCCGCAGACACCAAGGCTGCTCTGTAATCGCCACGCGCCGAAGAAGCATCCGAGACAGGGAAGGAGCTCCCGAAACTGCTCAGGTCTTTACTGGCATTCTGTTTGGAGAATGTACTGTATCGACTCTCCACTCGGCAAACCCTACGCTGAAAGCGCCCAGTCATCGGGTGAAGTGGTGTCGATGCGCTCGGGGGAAGAAGTGGGCCGAGTTCGTAGGTCCCCAACAAACCAGGAGGCCCTCAATTCATCAGTTCCGGTTTACAGCAAGAGGAAAGGGCAATGCTTGAGGCCTTAAGCCAGTCACTCGGTTGGCGCCTGTTTTTTTGTCTGTGCATGGTACCGGCAGCTGCAACTGGCCAATTATGGTTCCCCGGGAATTGTTCGGGCGCTGCTGCCGCTCCTGACTTCGCTCAAAGCAAAGCGGAGTCGCCATTGCTGCACCAAGACGCGGCCGACAACCCAAGCAAGTCCTCTCTCAACCTCCAAACCAGCCAGGAGTGGAACCAGCGCCTCAAAGAATTGCTGCACACGCACTCCGCCGCACCCACAGCGGGCCCTCAAGACTATCGCATTGGTTTTGACGACGTTCTCGACATTAGTGTCTTTGAAGCTCCGGAGCTAAATCGCGAAGTGCGCGTTTCCTCGGCGGGGGAAATTTCCTTGCCTTTATTGGACTCCGTGCACGTTGCGGGGTTGACTCCGCGCGAATCGGAACTTGTTCTTGAAGAAT